>ERZ1026947.207-NODE-207-length-43429-cov-9.990824_pt1 | contig 43429 bp, 26 predicted proteins | sample MGYA00519568_ERZ1026947 | MGnify/ENA primary metagenome ERZ1026947 (study PRJEB26926, sample SAMN06164744) | human gut metagenome | biome: ENVO:00009003; feature: ENVO:2100002; material: ENVO:00002003 | host: Homo sapiens | place: USA | collected 2012 ...
CCTATGAGGACTGCTGCACCATCTTCACCCCGCCGCACCCGAAGATCCGCCCCGAACTGAGCGAGATCCTCGAAGCCGAGGCCGGGATGCCCGGTCTGGCAGAGCTGGAAGCCGAGGCCGCAGAGGCCACCGAGCGTATCCGCCTGCGTATCACCGACGACGTGGAATTCGAGGGCTGAGCCATGACAGCAGAGATCATCAGTGTGGGTACCGAGCTCCTTCTCGGCAACATCCTCAACACCAACGCCCAGTACCTCAGCCGGGAGCTGGCCGATCTGGGCATCACGGTCCAGCGGGAGAGCACCATCGGCGACAACCATGGCCGTCTGGCCGATTTCGTCAACGAGGCTAAGAGCCGCTGCGACTTGCTGGTCTTTACCGGCGGCCTCGGCCCCACGGCAGACGACCTGACCAAGGAGACTGTTGCCGCCTGCTTCGGGGATGAGCTGGCCTTCGATGAGGCCGAGTGGGACAAGATCACCAGCTACTTTGCCCGCACCGGTCGCGAGACGACCCTCAACAACCGCAAACAGGCGATGGTCCCCACCAAGGGCCATAAAATCATCAACAACCACGGCACTGCCCCCGGCGCGTGGTTCGAACAGGACGGCCACTGCGCCGTCCTCATGCCCGGTGTCCCCCACGAGATGAAGGCCATGTGGACGGAGAGCGTCCGCCCTCTGCTGATGGAGCGCCAGAACTGCACCCTCCACTCCGTCACCCTCCGTGTGCTGGGCGGCGAGAGCGATATTGAGTATAAGGTGCGCGACCTGCTGGAAAACCCGAACCCCACCGCCGCCATCTACTGCAAGACCGGTGAGTGCGAGATCCGCATTACCGCCCGCGCCCGCTCCGACGAGGACGGCGAAAAAATGTGCCGCGCGTATGCCAAAAAGTTCTATGATATGCTGGGCGATGCGGTGTATGATGAGGATGTGGCTGGTCTGGAAGAAACGGTGGTCCATACCCTGCAGGAAAAGGGGCTGACCATCGCCACCGCCGAGAGCTGCACCGGCGGACTCATTGCACAGCGCCTGACCTCCGTGTCCGGCTCCAGCGAGGTGTTCGGCTATGGCTTTGTCACCTACTGGGAGCAGGCCAAGGCAAAGCTCGTGGGCGTGGACCCGGCGGTCATCGAAAAGTACAACGTCGTGTCCGCCCCCGTGGCGGCACAGATGGCTCTGGGTGCGGCAAAGGCTTCGGGCGCTGACATCGCTGTGAGCGTCACCGGTGTGGCCGGCCCCACCGGCGGCGACGAAGTGCGCCCTGTCGGCACCGTTTATCTGGGCGCTGCCCGGGATGGCGTGGCCTACGTCAAGAAGCTTTTCGTCTCCCGGCCTGACCGTGCGCTGGTGCGCGCCCGGGCCGCACAGGCTGCACTGGAACTGGTGCTGCGTCTGGCACAGGGCAAAGTCCCTGCCGGGACGCAGGCCCTCACCGCAGCCCAGCAGTCGGACGACGAAGCGCTGGCCGCACTGGATGAGGTGTTCGTCCGGTAAAAATCAAAGATGAGGGGTTGATGGGATTTGGCAGAGGAGACCCGCTGTGTGCTGCGCCTGTACGGTGCGCCGCAGGGGCGGCTGGCGGCCGCTGTGGCGCTGTTTGCGCCCCAATGGAGGGCTGAGGCCCAGTGGAAGAGCCGGGGCGCAGAGACGCTGCTGGCTGTCCATGCGGATACGCCCACGGGACTGAAAAAGGCGGCCCAGAGCCTCCGCAGCAGCTTTGGCGCGGACGTATATGGTGCAGGCGATACCAGTCTGGCCGCTGCCGCCGTGCAGGCACTGGAAGCCCATGATCGTCTGCTGACCTGCGGCGATGCCGCCGCCGGTGCGCTGCTGGAATCCCGGCTCGAGAAAGTCCCCGGTGCCGAGAAGGTCTACGACTTCGGCACCATGAGCTATGCCGACGCCAAGGTCGGCCCCCAAATCGAAAAGCGCGCCCGGGCCAAGCTCGGCGGGGAAGGGGACAAACCCGACCCTGTCCGTCTGGCCCTCGCCCGGGCGCAGGCGGCCCGCCGCATCGTGGGAACAGAGCTGGCCGTGGCCTGTGCCGAGCGGGAAAGCGACCATGTGCTGGTGCTCAGCACCAAAAAAGGCTGCTGGCTCCGCACCGTCTCCGCCGCAGATAACCCCGGTCTCTGGCTGCTGGATATGGTGCGCCGCGCCGCTGCCGGTCTGCCGCAGGCCGAGGGGACAGGCTTCCTTCCCGCCGGACAGGTCAAACAGAGCGATCCTCCGGGCCGTTCGCAGAGCAAGGACCCCACCCCAAAGAAGAAGCATCCTCTCCGCGTTCTGCTGGCGGTGCTGGTGATCCTGGCGCTGGCGGCGTTCGGTGCGGCGTGGTATCTCACGGACGGCAATCTCGCCGCCCTGCCCCAGCGCCTGAAAAATCTGCATCTGCCCGAGTGGGTCACCCTCTGGCAGGCCCATGAGCCGAAGCCCGGTGCAAGACTGATATAAAACACAAAGAGGCCGCTTCCCGGCAGAAATACGGGAAGCGGCCTCTTTTTATACAGCACAAAACCCCGCCGCATTGGGATGCTTCCCAATGCGGCGGGGCATTTGTGTTAAAATACAGTCAAGTGACAGTGCTTAGAGCTGGCTCTGATATTCCTTGCGGTAGCCTTCCAGCTCCTTCTGGTTGCCATAGACGAAGTGGCCGTTGGCAATCTCCTCCCAGACCGGCTTGTCCACGCTGTAGTCGTGGATGGAGGGGTCGTAGACCAGAAGCTTCTTCTTCTTTTCCAGACCCGGGTCGGGGATGGGAACAGCGCTCAGCAGAGCCTTGGTGTAGGGGTGCAGGGGATGGAGGAACAGCTCTTCAGCCTCTGCCAGCTCCACGATGCGGCCCTTGCTGATGACGGCGATGCGGTCCGAGATGAACCGGACGACCGACAGGTCGTGGGCGATGAACAGGTAGGTCAGACCGCGGGACTTCTTCATGCTGTTCAGCAGGTTCAGCACCTGCGCACGGATGGAGACGTCCAGTGCGGAGATGGGCTCGTCGGCCACGATGAACTCCGGCTCCATGACCAGCGCACGGGCGATGCCGATACGCTGACGCTGGCCGCCCGAGAACTCGTGGGGGAAGCGGGAGGCGAACTCCGGCAGCAGGCCGACCTCGTGCAGAGCGTTCATGACCTTTTCGTGCAGGTCATTCTGGTCCTTGTACAGGTGGTGGTTCAACAGACCCTCAGCCACGATGTACTCGACCTTGGCGCGCTCGTTCAGAGAGGCCATGGGGTCCTGGAAGATCATCTGCACCTTGCGGATGACCTCACGGTCCAGCTCCTTGGAGATCTTGCCGTTGATCTTCTGGCCCTTGAAGAAGATGTCGCCGCCCGAGGTCGGGTTGATGCGGCAGATGGCACGGCCAATGGTGGTCTTGCCGGAGCCGGACTCACCGACCAGCGAGAAGGTCTCACCCTTGTAGATGTCAAAATTGACGTGGTCCACGGCCACGAACTTCTTTTTGCCGGAGCCAAAGGTGATCTGAAGGTCTTTCAGCTCAATCAGCTTTTCACGCTCAGCCATTTAAGTTGGAACCTCCCATCTTTCCCATTTTCTCACGCAGGTTCTGGATGGAGTGCGGGCGTTCCATCTTGGGAGCCCGGGGGTCCAGATACCAGGTCTTTGCCGCGTGGGTCTCGGACACCTGGAAGAACGGAGGTTCTGCCACGAAGTCGATGGCCAGCGCGTGCTTGTTGCGGGGTGCAAATGCATCGCCCTTGATCTCATTGAACAGGTTCGGCGGCGTACCGTCGATGGTGGGCAGGGCCTCACCCTTGGTACCCAGCTGAGGCAGAGCCTGCAGCAGAGCCCAGGTGTAGGGGTGCCATGCGTCGTAGAAGATCTCCTCGACGGTGCCGTACTCGACGATCTGGCCGGCGTACATGACGGCCACGCGGTCTGCCACGTTTGCCACAACGCCCAGGTCATGGGTGATGTAGATAACGGACATGCCCAGCTCCTTCTGCAGGTCACGGATGAGCTGCAGGATCTGTGCCTGAATGGTCACGTCCAGAGCGGTGGTGGGCTCGTCGCAGATGAGGATCTGCGGACGGCAGGCGGCAGCGATGGCGATGACGACACGCTGACGCATACCGCCGGAGAACTCGTGCGGATACTGCTCGTAGCGGCGCTCCGGGTCGGGGATGCCGACCTTGGCCAGCATCTCGATGGCGGCCTTCTTAGCCTCCGCGCCCTTCAGACCCTGATGGTGCTCGATGCTCTCCTGGATCTGCTTGCCGATTTTCTTCAGCGGGTTCAGGCTGGTCATCGGGTCCTGCATGACCATGGCGATCTTCTTGCCGCGCACGCCCAGCCAGTCCTTCTCGGTGAACTTGGTCATGTCGCGGCCTTCGTACATGATGGAGCCGCCGGTGATCTTACCGTTGACATCCAGCATACCCACGAAGGTTTTGGTGAATACGGACTTGCCCGAGCCGGACTCGCCCACGATGGCCAGCGTCTCGCCGTCATAGAGGTCCAGCGAGCACTTGCGGATCGCGTTCAGCTTCTTGCCGCGCAGGCTAAAGGTGATCTCCACGTCTTTGGCAGAGATGATCGGTTGTCTATCCATTTTTGTGATTTTCTCTCCCATCTGTTAAACGTGGTTGCGCGGGTCAGCAGCATCCGAGAAAGCGTTGCCCATGATATAGAAGGAAATGGAGATGATGGACACGATGGATGCGGGGAAGACCAGCAGGTAAGGATAATCGAGGAAGAAGCCGCGCACCTTGCTCAGGATAAGGCCCAGAGACGGAGTCTCGATGCCCAGACCGATGCCCAGATAGGACAGGGTGGACTCGAGGTTGATGGTGGCGGGGATGCTCAGCGCCATGCGCAGGATGATGACGGAGACCAGATAGGGCAGGATGTTCTTGGTCAGAACGCGCCACAGCGGGGTGCCAAGGCAGCGGGACGCGAGATTGTACTCGCGGTCACGGAACATGAACACCATGTTGCGGACGCGGCGGGCCATGACCAGCCAGCCGATGGCGATCATCGAGACGGCCATGATGGTGAAGCTCTGGCCGACGACCAGTGCGATCAGGGTCATGTAGATGATGTAAGGCACGTTGTCGATGAGGTTGTACAGCTCGGTGAAGAAGCGGTCCAGCTTACGGACATAGCCCCAGATCAGGCCGATGATGACGCCGAGGATGCTCTCGCCCACGGCAACGATGAGGGCCAGACGGATGGACACCTGAGTGGCGTACCACACCTGACACCAGTAGTCGCGGCCAAGGTTGTCGGTGCCGAACCAGTATTCGCTGTTGGGCTTCCGGAAGGCCAGAGAGGAATCCGTCACCAGCGTCTGATAATCGTACTTGCCGATGGCCAGTGCGATGAAGGAGAAGATGACGAGGAACAGGAACAGGAACAGGCAGACGACAGCAGCCTTGTGCTTGAGGAAGTTCTGGATGACAGAACCCCAGTAGCTGTAGTTGGAGTAGCCGACACGCTCGGCTTCCTCCGGAGAGTAATCGACGAAGTAGAACAGTTCGTCCTGCTTCTTGCCCTCAAAATCAGATGCTTTAGCCATCAGCGTGCGGCCTCCTTTCCGGTCAGAGTAATGCGCGGGTCAACCAGCATCATCAGCACGTCGCCCAGGAAAACACCCACGATGCCCAGTGCAGCGTAGAGGATGACCAGAGTCTGGACGACGTTCAGGTCATAGCGCTGGATGGCGTCGGTCAGCAGGGGACCCATGCCGGGAACGGAGAAGAACCGCTCCATCAGCAGAGAGCCGCCGACCGTCAGCAGGATGGACTGGGGGATATACTGCACCATGGGGACCATGGCGTTGCGCAGCACGTGCTTGAACATGATCTCGCTGGAGCTCAGGCCCTTCACGCGGGCCAGCTTGATATAATCGCGGGTCAGCTCGTCCACCATGTAGCGGCGGGTCCACAGAGCGTAGCCTGCGATAGACGCCAGCGACAAGCAGACGATGGGCAGTACGCTGGACGGGCCGACATTACGGGTGGAGTACAGCGTGGGGAAACCCAGGTATTTGGAGCCGAAGACCAGCACCAGCGAATAGGAGACCAGAGAAGGCACAGCGTTGACGAAAACGGTGTAGGCCGTGCCGATCCAGTCAAAGACCTTGTCCTTGAAGGCGGTCTGCAGGATGCCCAGCATGATGCCCACCAGCAGAGAGATGCCGGCGGAGATCAGGCCGAGGCGCATGGAGACGCCGAATTTCTTGCCGATCACCTTCACGACGGAAGCGCCATTCTGGATGCGGCGGGAAGTGCCGAAGTCCAGATGGAGCAGGTCGTTGTAGAAGTGCAGCAGCTGGGTGCCGATGGGGTCGGTCAGACCGGCGGCTTCCAGCGCGGCGTATTTCTGCTCTTCGGTAAACTTCATGAGCTGTTCTTCCGTGAAGTAGTAGTCCGTAGGCAGGCAGCGCATCAGCAAAAAGACGATGGTTGCGATCAATAAGATCGTGACGAGCGACTGAGCCAGCCGCTTGACGGTGTATTTTAACATGATAACCAAACCTTTATAAAATAATCATCAGGCTTTGGTTGCTGCATTGAAAGCAGCGGAGAAAGCCTCGTACTCCTCGGTGGTGTAGCCGTCGCCCTGACGGGTCTCCCAGTTGACGGCCTTGTAGTTGCAGGGACCGTACATGGCGTTGATCTTGGTGTACTCGTTGACGTGGGTCAGGCACCAGAGCACCTCGTACAGGCAGGGGATGCACAGTGCGTTGTTCAGCATGGAAGCCTCAGCCTTTGCGAATGCGGCATAGCGTGCATCGGTATCGGTGACGATAGCCTTTGCCTCGGTGACCAGATCGGTGAACTCCTGGTAATCAGCCAGCAGGTCCTTCTGGTAATCCTTCGGGTCGGCCTCGACGGCTGCGATCCAGGAGGTGGTCTGAGCGTAGTAAGCGTTGTCGTCGCTCAGGACTTCCTGACCCAGGAAGTTGACGGGGTCACCGAAGTCAGCGCCCCAGCCGTTCTGCAGGATGGAGTGCAGCTGGACGTTACGGACTTCCTTATAAAGAGAAGAGACATAGGTGCCGATGTCCAGCACGACGAAGTCATCGCCCAGGCTCTCGGAGAAGCACTGCTTCAGAACGGTGGCGGTATCCAGAGCAGTGGTGTCGCCGCTCTGGATGTAGTGGTAGCAGTGGACGGGGAAGGTGACGCCGATAGCGCTCAGCTCTTCCATGGCCTGCTTCTTCAGGTCAGCGATGTCGCCGCCGTTGTCGCGGAGGCGGATCATGGTCTTGCCATCGTAAGCCTGACTGTCGAAGCCCATCTCCTTGGCGACCAGAGTGGTGTACTCCTCACCCTTGGTGTTGTAGCAGACACCGGGCATGGTGTAGTAGTCGTTCTCGCACTTCAGGGGGTTGATCTTGTTGGTGCGGGCGTAGTAGTTGGTGAAGTCGATGCCCTTGTAGAAGCACTGACGGAACGCGCGGTTGGAAACAGCCTTGTTCCAGTTCTCGTCCAGATTGCCGTTCTCATCCTTGCGCTGGAAGTTCAGGTGCATCTGGAAGCTGAACTTGGTGGGGCGCTTCTCGCACAGGAACTTGTTGTGCTTGTTGTTGGGGTCGGAGGTGATGGTGGTCAGGTTGGACTCGGTCAGGTCGATGTTATCGACCTCGCCGTTCTCGTACAGCTGCAGGCCCATGGACAGGTCGGGGATCATGGTGATGGTGTGATGCTCGAAACGGGTGCAGTCGTTTGCAGCGTAGTAGTTGGGGTTGGGGATGAAGCTCTTGGTGTTCTGCTGGATGTACTCCTCGATGAGGTACGGACCATTGTACCACATGGTGGAGTAATCGCAGGCACGGAAGCCATCGATGCCCAGCTCGTTGATGAGGTCCTCAGAGGCGGGGTAGAAGCTGTTGTAGGCAACGACAGTGTCGAAGTAGGGGCAGGGGTTCTTGCAGGTGAAGACCAGAGTGTAGTCGTCCGGTGCCTCGACGCCGACACCAGCAGCCAGCATATCCTCGTAGGTCATGTCAGCAGCAGCGTCGCCCTTGTCCTTGGTCAGGTCGTAGTACTCAGCAGCGCCCACGACGGTCTCAGAAGGCATGGAGGTGTTGAAGGCCTCGTTCTTGAGCGCGTTCAGGACCCACTCAAGACCCACGAGGAAGTCCTTGGAGGTCAGGTGAGACTTGACCTCGCCGTTGACGTCGCACCAATCGACATTGTCGCGCAGGTGGAAGGTCCAGACGGTGGAGTCCTCGTTGTGCTCCCAGCTGGATGCGATGGCGGGCACTGCCTTGCCGTAGCAGTCGAAGCTCAGCAGGCCGTCCCAGCAGTTGGTGGTGACGTTCAGGTCGGAAGCGGACTGGCTGTACAGGAAGTTCCAGGTCTCCAGCTCACGGTTGGCAGTCTCGAAGGAGACGTAATCGGTGATGGCGTCGGCTGCAGGTGCAGCTGCGCCGGAGGCAGCACCGGAGGTGCTGGCAGCAGTGCTGCTGGAAGAACCACCGCAAGCGGCCAGGATGCTTGCAGCGCCCACGACGCCGGAAGCCTTGAGGAAGCTGCGGCGGCTGATGGAATGAGACTCAAAATTTGCGTTCATTGTGTTTTCCTCCCAATTATTCTTTCGTGTCTCGGCTCTATGGCGCAGGGTACCTTGCCCTGCCGATTTCCCACTCCTACGAGATTATCTGCCCCTCTGTATTACCAGAGAATACAAAAGAGCGCAGAAACAGACCCCTCTGTCTGTGCCTGTGCTCCTCCCGTAAAATCCTTAACACGACATATATTGTACCATCGAAATAAATGGTTGTCAATGGAATGGAAATCGCTTTTTCTTCTAAAAGAAAGCCGTACCCTGCATAGAGATGAAATAAATTTACTTTACTGTGATGAAGAGTGACGAAAATAAGATAAACAGGCCCAAAAACAAAACAACGGGAGCTGTTCTTGGGTTAAGAACAGCTCCCGTGTGTGGGATACAGGCCGGAAGCAGGAACTCCCGGCGGAAAAGAGTTAAGAAAAAGTTAAGATTTTGCGGCGTCGAAAGCCTTGGCAAATTCCTCGTACTGAGCGGTGGTGTAGGCGTCCTCGCTGGTCTCCCAGTTGACGTACTTGAAGTTGCAGGGGCCGAACATGGCGTTGATCTTGGTGTACTCGTTGACGTGGGTCAGGCACCAGCGGACATCGTAGTAGCAGGGGACAGCCAGCGAGTTGTTGATCATGTAGGCCTCGGCCTTTGCGAAAGCCTCATAGCGGGCGTCGGTGTCGTCCACGATGGCGTTGGCTGCGTTGACCAGGTCGGTGAACTGTTCGAACTCGTCTACCAGCTCCTTCTGGTAATCGGCGGGATCCTCCGCCACCAGCTGGATGTTGGAGTAGTTGACGGCGTAGTAGGCGTTGGAGTCGTGCAGGATCTCCTGACCCACAAAGTTGACGGGGTCGCCGAAGTCTGCGCCCCAGCCGTTGATGACGAAGCCGTGGAGCTTGGGGATGCGGACTTCCTTTGCAAGGCTGGAAACGTAGGTGCCGAGGTCCAGCTGGATGAAGTCGTCGCCGAAGCTGTCGGTGAAGCACTGCTTCAGAACGGTGGCGTTGTCCTGGGCCACGGTGTTGCCGGCCACGAAGAAGAAGGGAGCCTTGACCGGGAAGGTGACGCCGATGGCGGTCAGCTCATCCATGGCCTGCTTCTTGAGAGCTGCGATGGAGTCGGCGGTGGACTTGCGCAGATGGACCATGGTCTTGCCGTCATACTTTTCGCCGTCGATGCCCAGCTCCTTGGCCACCAGATCAACATAATCGGTGCCTTTGGAGTTGTAGCAGACGCCCTTCATGGTGTAGTAGTTATTCTCACACTTGAGGGGGTTGATCTTGTTGAAGCGTGCGTAGTAGGGAATGAGGTTCAGGCCCTCCTGGAAGCAGCGGCGGAATGCCCGGTTGGCCACGGCCTTGTTCCAGTTCTCGTTGGGGGTGCCGTCGGTGTTGAGGCAGTAGAAGTTGAAATGGAAGTCGTAGGCGTACTTGGTGGGGCGCTTCTCACAGAGCTGGTCGTTGTAGGCGTTGGAAGTGTCGGAGGTGATGGTGGTCAGGGTGCTCTCGCTCAGCTCCAGCTCGTCCAGCTCACGGTTCTGATACAGCTGGTAGCCGACGGTCAGGTCGGTGATCATGCTCAGAGACACGCGCTCGAAGCGGCTGCACTCGTCAGCTGCATAATAATGAGGGTTCGGGATGAACCGCTTGGAGTTGTCAGAGACGAATTCCTCGATGAGGTAGGGGCCGCAGCACCACTGCTGGGTGTAGTCCACGCCGCGGAAGCCCTCGACGCCCAGCTTTTCCACCAGAGCCGGGGGTGCCGGATAGCAGCAGACGTAGGAAGCCACGGTGTCGAAGTAGGGGCAGGGATTTATGCAGGTGTAGACGACGGTGTAATCATCCGGTGCATCGATGCCGACGCCTGCGGCCAGCATATCGTCGTAGGTCAGGGCCGCGGCGGCTACGTCGTCCATCGCATAGGTCTTGTCGTAATAGTCGGCTGCGCCCACGACGGTGGTGGAGGGCATGGAGGTGTTGGCGGCCTGATTCTTCTTTGCGTTCAGCACCCACTCGAAGCCCACGAGGAAGTCTTTGCTGGTCAGGTGGTCCTGCACCTCGCCGTTCATGTCCACCCAGTCCACATCGTCACGGAGGTGGAAAGTCCAGACAGTGGAGTCCTCGTTGTGCTCCCAGCTCTTAGCCAGAGCCGGCACCGGCTTGCCGTAGTTGTCGAAGCTGACAAGACCATCGATGATGTTGGTCGTCACGTTGAAGTCGATGGCCTGCTGGCTGTAGAGCATATTCCAGCTCTCGATCTCACGGCCAGAAGTCTCGTAAGTAAACAGCTCGCTCAGGCCCTTGCCGGAAGCAGCTGCACCGGAAGAAGCCGACGAAGCGCTGGCTGCGGTGCTGGAAGAAGAGCCGCCGCAGGCAGCCAGCAGACCGGCTGCGCCAACAGCGCCGGCACCCTTGAGGAAGCTGCGGCGGGTGATGGTGTGAGACTCAAAATCGTGGTACATATTCTTTCCCTCCTGTAATGACTGGTACGGCTCTGCGTTTCCCAAATCCCTATCCTGTCCATACTGCTTTACCTAAAAAGGATACAAAAAGGGCGCAGAGACAGATTTTATTGATCTGTTTCTGCGCCATTGCAGAACCCGTATCGATTGCAAATATTCTATCATCCCACAGGCGGGAAGTCAAGAAAAAACACTCTGGTACGGATTGAATCTTATTGATTCAGCAAACACATAAAAATGAAAAGATTTCATGTGTTGGCTGAAATAGAATGACTTTTGTGTCTGCTTAGCCCTGAATAGCAGCGTCGAAAGCCTTGGCAAACTGCTCGTACTGGACGGTGGTGTAGGCTTCCTCGGAAGTCTCCCAGTTGACAGCCTTGTAGTTGCAGCCGCCGTACATGGCGTTGATCTTGCTGTACTCGTTGGCGTGGGTCAGGGACCATGCGATGTCGTAGTAGGTGGGGCTGACCAGCACGTTCTCCAGCATATAGGCCTCAGCCTTGGCGAAGGCCTCGTAGCGGGCGTCAGTGTCGTTGACGATGGCGTTGGCGGCATTGACCAGATCGGTGTACTGCTCGAAAGCATCCATCAGGTCCTTCTGGTAGTCGGCAGGAGCCTCAGCCACCCGGGCGATGTTGGAGTAGTAGTGTGAGTAGAAAGCATTGTCGTCGTGGAGGGTCTCCTGACCGAGGAAGTTGACGGGGTCGCCGAAGTCGGCGCTCCAGCCGTTGATGACAAAGCTCTGGAGCTGAGGAGTGCGGACCTCCTGGGTCAGGCTGGAAACGTAGGTCTGGATGTCCAGCTTGATGAAGTCATCGCCGAAGCTGTCGGAGAAGCACTGCTTCAGGATGGTGGCGTTGTCCAGTGCAGAGGTGCTGCTGGCGATGATGAAGTAGGTAGCCTTGACGGGGAAGGTGACGCCGATGGCGCTCAGCTCCTCCATGGCCTGCTTCTTCAGGGCGGAGATGTCGCCGCCGTTGGCACGCAGGCGGATCATGGTCTCGCCGTCGTACTTCTCAGCGTCGAAGCCCATCTCCTTGGCCACCAGAGTGGTGTACTCAGCGCCCTGCGTGTTGTAGCACAGACCCTTCATGGTGTAGTAGTCGTTCTCGCACTTCAGGGGGTTGATCTTGTTGTAGCGGGAGAACCATGCCTTCAGGTCCAGGCCGCGGTAGAAGCACTGACGGAAAGCAGTGTTGGCGATGGCCTTGTTCCAGTTCACATCGGGGGTGCCGTCGGCGTTGTTCTTCTGGTAGTTGAAGTGCATGGCGTAGGCAGAGGGGCGGGCGCGCTTCTCACAGAGCTGGCTGTTGTACTCGTTGTTGGGGTCGGAGGTGATGGTGGTGATGGTGCTCTCGTTCAGGTCGATCTCGTCCAGCTCGCGGTTCTGGTAGAGCTGGAATGCGATGGCCTGATCGGAGATCATGGTCACGGTCAGACGCTCGAAGCGGCTGACGTTGGCAGCATCGTAGTAGTGGGGGTTGGGGATATAGCTCTTGGTGTTGCCCTGAATATACTCCTCGACGATATAGGGGCCGCAGTACCACATGTTGGTGTTGTCGCAGCCACGGAAGGTCTCGATGCCCAGCTCGTCGATCAGCACCTGAGAGGCGGGGTAGAAGCTGGTGTAGGAGGCCACGGTATCAAAGTAGGGGCAGGAGTCCTTGCAGGTGAACACCAGAGTGTAGTCATCGGGAGCCTCGATGCCCACGCCTGCGTCCAGCATATCCTGATAGCGCAGGTCGGCGGCGGCAGCGCCCATATCTTTGGTCTTCTCGTAGTACTCCTCAGCGCCCACGATGTACAGGGTGGGCATGGAGGTGTTGTTGGCCTCGTTCTTGGAGGCGTTCAGCACCCACTCCAGACCGACCAGAAAATCGGTGGCGGTGATGTGCTCCTTCACCTCGCCGTTGCAGTCCACCCAGTCCACATCGTCGCGCAGGTGGAAGGTCCAGACAGTGGAGTCCTCGTTGGCCTCCCAGCTCGTGGCGATGGCGGGTACCAGCTTGCCGTAGCAGTCGAAGCTCATCAGGCCGTCCCACAGGTTGGTGACGACGTTGGCGTCGCTGAGGGTCTGGCTGTACAGCAGGTTCCAGCTCTCGATCTCACGGTTGGCAGACTCCCAGGAGATATACTCCTTGAGGGGAGTGGCACCGGTGGAGTTGGGGGCCTCCGCGCCGGAAGCGGCCGTGCTGCCGGAGTTGTTGGACTTGTTGCCGCCGCAGGCGGACAACAGGCCGGCGGCACCCACGACGCCTGCGCCCTTCAGGAAGCTGCGGCGGGTGATGTTGCGGGACTCAAAATCGATGTTCATTGAGATACGCTCCTCCGAGATATTGTTTTCCTTTTTTCCTATCCTAAATGCAAAAAACGGCGCGCTCCGGGTGCCAAAAACGCACAAAGCGCCCGGGACTGCACCTTTCGTATTCTAACATTGTGGGCAAAAGAAGTCAATGACATACAACGCTGAAATAGAAACAAAATGGTAACGGATGCTTTTTTCTGAAAAATGACGGCAAAAAAACGGTAAAGAATGGAAAGAAGTCATACCTTTACAAGATGACGAATGGATACAACGAAAGTTGGAAAACGCAAAGCGGCTATCTTTTTTCATAAAATCATGCTACAATACTACTGAATGAACCCTATATTAAGGAGTACACGGATGAAAAAGCTGGTTTCGATGTATCAAAAATATATGTTCCGCCCCATTCTGTATAAATCTGTCACCCGGGTGTCGGTGGTGGCCGTGCTGATGCTGCTGTGGGACCGCTACGTCAGCGACGGCACTTTTACCATGTGGCAGGCCCCGGCCCTGCTGCTGGGCGTCGTGTTGCTGATGTGGGCGTGGGTGAACTACCTGCGTCTGGACGGTGTGACCATCCATCATCTGGGCGAAGAGTTTAAGGATATGGGCAAAAAGAAGAAGTTCCACTCCACCAAGTCCATCGTGGACTTTGCCGATGAGCGCATCGTCTCCTTCGAGGAGCTGGAACCGGAAGAGCGCACCTACTGCAGTATGCTCTCGAATCTCATCCTGGGCGGGGCGCTGCTCATCATCGGCCTCATCGCAGGCGCAGTGTGAGGGCAGCGGACATGGCAGAAAAAAGCGAAAAACAGCTGGTGGTGGGCATCCTTGCCCATGTAGATTCCGGCAAGACCACCCTCTCCGAGGCAATGCTCTACCGCGCGGGCAGCATCCGCAAGCTGGGCCGGGTGGATAACAAAGACGCCTTCCTCGATACCGACACGCTGGAAAAGGCGCGTGGGATCACCATCTTTTCCAAGCAGGCCCTGCTGAAAACGGGAAGTACGAATATCACCCTGCTGGACACCCCCGGCCATGTGGACTTTTCCACCGAGACGGAGCGCACTTTGCAGGTGCTCGACTACGCTGTGCTGGTCATCAGCGGCACCGACGGCGTCCAGAGCCATACTGAGACGCTCTGGCGTCTGCTGCGGCGGTATCATATCCCGACCTTCGTGTTCATCAATAAAATGGACCTGCCCGGCCCGGGTAAAGAGGCGCTGCTGAGCCAGCTTTCCCACCGTCTGGGCGACGGATTCGTGGATTTCGGCGCAGAGCAGGCCGAACGGGACGAGGCACTGGCCCTCTGCGACGAGCGCCTGATGGAAAAGATGCTGGACGCGGGCAGCCTGACGGCGGAGGACATCATCCCGGCCATCGCCCGGCGGCACGTCTTTCCCTGCTGGTTTGGCGTGGCCCTGCAGAGGGAGAATGCCGGCGGACTGCAGGGTGTGGACGAGCTGCTGGCCGGCCTCGACGAATACACCCGCGCCGCCCCGGCGCTGGAAGCTTTCGGTGCGCGGGTGTTCAAAGTCTCGCAGGATGAGCGGGGCGAGCGGCTGACCTGGCTGCGCGTCACCGGCGGTGAGCTGAAAGTCAAAGCCCAGCTCACCAGCGAAGCGGACGGCGAGCCCTGGGCCGAAAAGGCCAACCAGCTGCGGCTTTACTCCGGCGCAAAATATACGCTGGCAGAGGCCATCGGCCCGGGGCAGGTCTGCGCCGTCACCGGACTGACCCGGGCGAAGCCCGGCACCGGCCTCGGGGCCGAGCGGGACAGTGACCTCCCGGTGCTGGAACCGGTGCTGAGTTACCGGGTGTGTCTGCCCGAGGGCGCGGACGTTCATGCCGCATTGGGCAAGCTCCACCGTCTGGAAGAGGAAGAACCTCAGCTCCATGTCGTCTGGAACGAGACGCTGGGCGAGATACACGTCCAGCTCATGGGCGAGATACAGCTCGAGGTGCTCAAGAGCCTGCTGGCCGAGCGGTACGGGCTGGACGTGGAGTTCGACTCTGGCGGCATATTATATAAGGAAACGATCACCGAGGCCATCGAGGGCGTGGGCCATTATGAGCCTCTGCGCCACTATGCCGAGGTGCATCTGAAGCTCGAGCCGCTGCCCCGGGGCAGCGGGATGCAGTTTGCCGCCAACTGCCGGGAGGAAGAGCTGGACAAAAACTGGCAGCGCCTCGTGCTGACCCATCTGGAAGAAAAGCAGCACCTCGGCGTCCTCATCGGCGCGCCTCTGACGGATATGAAGATCACCCTCATCGCGGGCCGCGCCCATCTCAAGCATACCGAGGGCGGCGACTTCCGGCAGGCCACCTACCGCGCCGTGCGGCAGGGCCTTATGATGGCAAACCAAATCAAAAAGACCCAGCTCCTCGAGCCGTGGTATTCCTTCCGGCTGGAAGTGCCTGCGGAGAACATTGGCCGCGCCATGAGCGACGTCCAGCGGATGGAGGGCAGCTTTGACCCGCCCGAGACGGCACCGGATGGCCAGACCGCCACCCTCACCGGTTTTGCACCGGTGGCTGCCATGCGCAGCTACCCCATGGAGGTGGTCAGCTACACCCGGGGCAGGGGACACCTGAACCTGACGCTGGACGGCTACCGCCCCTGCCACAACGCGGCGGAGGTCATCGAGGCAGTGGGCTATGAGCCGGAACACGATCTGGACAATCCCGCTGACTCGGTGTTCTGCTCCCACGGTGCGGGCTTTGTGGTACCGTGGGAGCAGGTGCGCAGCCATATGCACGTGGACAGTGGCTGGGGCCACACCGCCCCGACAGCAGAAGAAACAGCGGCCCGTCCCCGCCGGATGGCGGCTTACCGCGCTACGCTGGAAGAGGACGCCGAACTGCTGAAAATTTTTGAGCGCACCTACGGCCCCATCAAACGCGACCCGCTGGCGGCGTTCCGCCCGGTGCAGAAGCGGGAACGGCCCGATTTCGCCGCCGAGCAGTGGGAGATCGCCCCCGAATACCTGCTGGTGGATGGCTACAACATCATCTTTGCGTGGGACGAGCTGAACGCCCTTTCCAAGGAGAGCCTCGACGCCGCCCGCCACCGGCTGATGGACATTCTCTGCAACTATCAGGGCTTCAAAAAGTGCGTCCTCATCCTCGTGTTCGATGCTTACCGTGTGCCGGGCAGTCCCGGCAGCATCGAGCAGTACCACAACATCCACGTCGTCTACACCAAAGAGGCCGAAACGGCGGATATGTTCATCGAGCGCGTCACCCACGAGATCGGCAAAAACCGCCGGGTCCGGGTGGCGACCTCCGACGGCATGGAACAGGTCATCATTCTGGGCCACGGCGCCCTCCGCGTCTCGGCCCGGATGTTCCACGAAGAGGTGCAGGACGTGGAAAAAGAGATAAGGCGCTGCATTCAGGGGGAGGCGTGAGCATGGCACCCGAAATTACGGCTGAATTTGTCTGGTCACATATTCCAAAACGCCCGAGGGAGAGCAACAAGGGCAGTTTCGGCGCGGTGCTGGCTGTGGCGGGAAGCGCCTGCTACCGCGGTGCGGCGTCGCTGACCGTCGAGGGCGCTCTGCGCACCGGCGCAGGCATCGTCACACTGGCCAGTGTTGAACCGGTGCTGGCGGCGGTGTCGGCACGCCTGCCGGAATGCTGTCTCTGCCCCTGTGAGCCGGGGGCAGAAGGGGGCATCTCCCCCCAGAGCATCCCCCGCATCCTCCGGCAGAAGGCCACCGTCCTGCTCATCGGGCCGGGACTGGGTTATCTTGCCCAGAGCACGGCCCGCGCCGCCGAGACGCGGACGCTGGTGAAGAAGCTGCTCACCGGATTTTCGGGCAGTGCGGTGCTGGACGCCGATGGCCTCAACGCCGCCGCCAGCCTCATGAACGCGGGTGAGGAACTGCCGCGCCCGGCCAAAGAGCTGATTTTGACGCCCCACCCGGGGGAGATGTCCCGGCTGACGGGGCTTTCGGTGGAGGCCGTTCAGGCCGACCGGGAGGGTGTCGCCCGGCGGTATGCCGCTCAGTGGAATGCGGTGGTGGTGCTGAAAGGGGCGCGGACCGTGGTCGCCGCCCCGGATGGCCGCGTCTGCGTCAACCCCACCGGCAATCCAGGTCTTGCCAGGGGTGGGAGCGGCGATGTGCTGGCCGGTATGATGTCGGCTCTGCTGGCCTGCGGTCTGTCCGCCTGCGAAGCCGCCGCCTGTGCGGTCTGGCTCCACGGTGCCGCCGCTGACCGTGCCGCCCTTCAAAATGGCGAGTACGGGATGCTCCCGCAGGATATTTTTGCCCATCTGGGGCAGATATTTGCGGAAAATGACCGTTGAAATGTGAAAAACAAAATGCAGAATGCATAAAATTTTGCATGGATTTCCGTCGATAGATACAAAAGAGGTGTTGAATATGGTTGAAAAGTTGGAAAAAATCATTTCGCAGAGCCAGAACATCGTCTTTTTCGGCGGTGCGGGCGTGTCCACCGAGAGCGGCATCCCGGACTTCCGCAGTGTGGACGGCCTCTACCATCAAAAATACGATTACCCGCCTGAGACGATCTTGAGTCACACCTTCTGGGAAGAGCGCCCCGAGGAGTTCTACCGCTTCTACCGCGATAAGCTCATCGTCAAGGGAGCAAAGCCCAACGCGGCGCATCTGCGTCTGGCAAAGCTCGAGCGGGAGGGCAAGCTGAAAGCCGTCATCACCCAGAACATCGACGGCCTCCATCAGGCGGCAGGCTCCAAGACGGTGTACGAGCTCCACGGCAGCACCCTGCGCAACTACTGCGTCAAGTGCGGCGCGTTCTACGATGTGGACTTTATCGCCAACAGCACCGGTGTGCCGCGCTGCCCCAAATGCGGCGGTATCATCAAGCCGGACGTCGTCCTCTACGAAGAGGGGCTGGATGAGCAGGTATTGTCCGGCGCAGTCTCGGCCATCCGCCGCGCTGATACCCTCATCATCGGCGGTACCAGCCTTGTGGTCTACCCGGCGGCGGGACTCATCCGGTACTTCCGGGGCGACCACCTCGTGGTCATCAATATGCAGCCCACGAATGCAGACGCCGAGGCCGATCTGTGCATTGCAAAGCCCATCGGACAGGTGCTCAGCGAGGATGTTGTGCTGGACGACTGAATTATAAAAAATAAGAGGCCGCTGCAAGCAGCCTTTCCGTCACGGCTTTGCTGTGCCGGAGAGGTCGTACTTTGCAGCAGCCTTTTTATTTTACACTACTATAAAATCAATCGATCGTCGTCTTCGTCCGTCCAACACCCAGCACGGCGGTGGAGATCTTTTTCCAGCTGTTGCAGCCGCAGACGCCGTCGGCGCGCAGACTGGTGCGCCGCTGGTAGCCCTTGAGGGCTTCTTCCGTCCGGCTGCCGAAGATGCCGTCGATGCGGTTCCCGGTCTGGTAGCCCAGCGTCGAGAGGGCGTCTTGGAGGATCATGACGTAGCAGCCCCGGCTGCCCCGGCGGAGGGTGGGGTAGCCTGCCGTGGTGCCTCTGCAGGCGGGTGTGCCGTAGCGCCGGTCGAAGTGGACCCATGTGGGGGTCTGGCTCAGCGGCTCGACATAGCCCCACGCCCCGGTGGAGCGGGCGGCGTTGTAGATGGCGGTGCGCTGGGTCTGGCTGAGACTCTGCCCCACGTCGAAGGCCACGCCGGCATAGTGTTGGCTGCGGGTGCCGTGGCCTCCCTCCCAGATGCGGCGGAAGGCGTATCCCACCGGGATGCCCCTGCCGTATTTGCGGCGGGTGAGGTTCCACGCTTCCATTGCCGCGATGGTCGTCCAGAGCACCGGGCTGTTCGATTTGCCCCGGAACTCCCGCACGGTCAGAGTCCTGCCGGTGCTGTAGGGCATGGGGTCGTTCTCGCGCAGGCTCGAATAGGTGTAGACTTTGTTCTCGTAGGCGTCATAGACCAGTAAGCGTGCCATCTCTCATCCCTCCTCGGTGCAGTTGTCGCAGGCAGTATGGCTCTGGGCGCGGATTGCGGCCCAGGTGGGCCGGTCCACGACGCCGTTTGGCTCAAGGCCCGCCCGCTGCTGCGTCTCCTTCACAGCGGCGGTGTCCTCCGGGCCGAAGACAGCGTTGTCGGCGACGTAGTCCTCCTCGCAGTAGAGCTGGGAGCGGTCATTGAGCCAGCCCTCGATGAGGCTGACGTCAGGCCCTGCGCTGCCCTCCTTCATGGCCCGGTCCGGATAGTCCGACCCCTGCTCGGGATGCCGGTCGGGGTTGGGGGTGAAGGCCGCCAGCTGTAAGCTCAGGGCTTCCACTGATGTCCACGTTTCGGCGTCTGCCACGCCGGTGGCGGGCAGGCCCAGAAGCTCCTGCGCGCTGGCGGTGGCGTCCGCGGTCTCCTGCGTGTACTGGCTGGAAAGCGCGGGGGACGCTACACTGTCGTAGTAGTAGGCGATGCGCTGCAAAAGCAGGGTGTAGTAGAGCACGGCGCTGCTGTCGGTGCCGACGGTGAGCGGTGTGCCGGGGTAGGGGAGACGCTTGAGGGTGACCACCGGCCCGGACGAGCGGAGGGCCGACGCTTTGCCGTAGAGCGAATCCCATGTCTTCCGGCCCACGATCCCGTCCACCGTCAGCCCGGCGAACCGCTGATAGGCCCGCACGGCGGCCTCGGTGGCCGCGCCGAAACGGCCATCAATGGAGACAGAGGGGATGCTGCTCTGGTAGGCGCTCATGAGGTAGAGGTAGAATTGCAGCTCTCGGACGGCGGTGCCGGTGGAGCCATTGCGCAGCACGCCCGGGTACTCGCCGGGCCGCAGGCTGGGCGAAAGCAGGCGGTTGGCGATGTCGTTGTAGACTTCGTAGAGCTTGTTCCATGTCGTCCGGCCCACGACGCCGTCGCTGGTGAGGCCGAAGTAGGTCTGGAACCGCCGCACGGCCGCTGCGGTAGACGAGCCGAAGATGCCGTCCACGGTGACATTGTTGAGACTGGAATAGACCGTTCGTGCGATCTTCAGCCAGAACTGTACCAGCCGGACGTTCTGGCCGCTGCTGCCCTGGCGCAGGGCGGTGCCGGGGTAGGCATTGGGGGTGCCGTTGTCGGACTGGATGCTGCGGAACTGGTCGTACAGCTCGGTCCATGTGGTGCGGCCTACGATGCCGTCCACCGTCAGGCCGTAGAGCCGCTGGAACGCCCGGACAGCTGCCGCTGTGCCGCTGCCGTAGACGCCGTCCACCGTGACAGAGGGGATGCTGCTCTCATACTGAGCCAGCGTACTCAGCCAGAACTGCATCTGCTCTACCTCACTGCCGGTGGAGCCCTGTTTGAGGACGCTGCTGCCGAAGTTCCATGAGCCGTCCGGGAGGGTGCCGCTGAATGTCTCGCCTTCACTGGTCAGCTCGGCGAGGTCCTTCACCGAGACGTAGATATAGCTGATCTTATACCAGGTGCTGCGGCCCACCACGCCGTCGGCGGTGAGGTTGAACTGCTTCTGGAACTTTTTGACCGTCTCGGTCATCTTGCGGCCGAAGATGCCGTCCACCGTCAGCAGGCCGAGGAAGGGATAGTCTTTGGTGATGCGGTTGAGCTGCCGCTGCAGGGTGAACACCGCCGCTCCGGTGCTGCCCTGCCGCAGAGGGCTTCCGGGGTAGCTCTGGGGGATGGACTGGATGTTGTTGGTGCGGATGATCTCGATGTTGCTGCCGTAGTAGTATTTGAGGATGCTCAGTGCGCTGCGGCCCTGATTGGCCAGCGTGAGCGTCCCCCACTGCTTGAGGCCGGGGCAGGTGACGGATTTGCCGTCGCAATATTCAGCGTAGTAGGGGTTCACGGTGCCGGTCTTGCGGATATAGGTGTTGAAGATGTCGTCCGTCAGCCGTACCATGACGTCGAACACCGTCCGGCCATGGACGTAGTATTGGTCGTAGCTGGTGGAGTTGGTGATGTTGAAACTGTAGCCCTTGCTGGGGTACCACTCGGTGTAGATGCGGTTGAGAGCCAGCGAGATCTGGCAGTGGATGTTGGCCCGCAGGGCCTGCTCGGGCCACGGGGAGCAAAATAACCCAACTGGCCAAAGCCGCCGCGGAAACCGCCCCTGCAAAGGTCGTCCGTGTCGGCTCGTTTGAGGATACCTTCAACTATGTCAACGAGAAGGGTGCAAGAAAGGGCGGCAGCACATAAGAATACTGGCAGACCGCCTCACCCTGTGCGTTGATACAAAAAGCTGCATCGACTGGCGCAAAGAAATCGGACGCGCTGCTTTTATGAATCAATATATGAAATTTTATTGAAAATCCATCATGGCGGTGGTAAAATAATCCTATATTTCTGTCATGCTGTACCTATGCCTTTTTGTGGTATTCGGGAGTGCAGAACGGCAGCTGCCCAAGAGTTGTGAGGAGAACGATTTGATGAACAAAAGAACATTGCACCGCCTGTTTTCCGTGCTTATGGCACTGGTGATGGCGGTCTCTCTGCTGACCGGCTGCGGAACAAAAACCGCCGAAAATGTGGAAAAGCAGGAGGATGCCCAGACCATTCAGGTGTATCTGTGGAGTACCAGCCTGTACGAAACCTATGCGCCCTATATCCAGTCCCAGCTGCCGGATGTAAATATTGAATTCATCGTGGGCAACAACGATTTGGATTTTTACAAGTTTTTGCAGGAGAACGGCGGTCTGCCGGATATCATCACCAGCTGCCGCTTCTCGCTGCACGATGCGGCTCCCTTGAAGGACAGCCTGATGAACCTTGCCTTGACCAACGAGGCGGGCGCTGTGTACAACACCTACCTCAACAGCTTCAAAAACGAGGACGGCAGCGTGAACTGGCTGCCGGTCTGCGCCGATGCCCACGGCTTTGTGGTCAACCGCAGCCTTTTTGAGCAGTACGATATTCCTCTGCCCACCGATTACGAGAGCTTCGTTTCGGCCTGTCAGGCGTTTGAAAAAGTAGGCATCCGCGGCTTTACCGCCGATTATACCTACGACTATACCTGCATGGAAACGCTGCAGGGGCTTTCCGCTGCCGAGCTTACCACGACTGATGGGCGCAAGTGGCGCACTGCTTACAGCGACCCTGCCAGCACCGCACGGGTGGGTCTGGACGACACCGTGTGGCCGGGGGCGTTTGAGCGGATGGCGCAGTTCATTCAGGATACCCACCTCACGGCAGACGATCTTGCGTTGAATTACGACGATGTGACCGGGATGTTCCGGAACGGAGAAGTTGCCATGTACTTTGGCAGCTCTGCCGGTGTCAAGATGTTTCAGGATGAGGGCATCGATACGATCTTCCTGCCCTTCTTCAGCCAGAACGGAGAAAAGTGGATCATGACCACCCCGTATTTCCAGATCGCTCTGAACCGTGACCTCGAGCAGGACACCGCGCGCCGCGAAAAAGCCATGAAGGTGCTGAACGTCATGCTCTCCGAGGAGGCACAGAGCCGCATCGTTGCCGACGGGCAGGATGTGCTGAGCTACAGCCAGAATGTCCCTCTGCGCCTGACCGAGTACATGAAGGACGTGCGCGATGTGGTGGAAGAAAACCACATGTATATCCGCATCGCCTCCAACGATTTCTTTGCCGTCTCCAAGGACGTTGTCTCCAAAATGATCGCGGGCGAGTACACGGCACGGCAGGCTTATCGTGCGTTCAATGCCAGGCTTCTTGCCGAAGAAACGCCTGACGATGACGAGATCGTGCTGACCTCCGGGAAGAGCTATTCCAATGTCTTCCACGCAAACGGCGGCAGCGCCTCCTTCTCCGTTATGGCGAACACGCTGCGGGGCGTTTATGGCACCGATGTGCTGCTTGCCACCGCAAACAGCTTTACCGGCAGTGTGCTGCAGGCAGATTATAACAAGAAAATGGCCGCTTCCATGATCATGCCCAACGGTCTGATGTCCCGCCAGCGCACCATGACCGGCGCAGAGCTGAAGGAGACCGTCCGCGCCTTTGTGGAGGGCTGCAAGGGTGGGTTTGTACCCTTCAACCGCGGCTCTCTGCCGGTGGTCAGCGGCATTGCCGTGGAGGTCAAAGAGGCAAGCGGCAGCTATACCCTGACCGGCATCACCCGGAACGGACAGCCGCTGAAGGACGACGACACCGTTACCGTGACCTGTCTGGCAGCGGAAAAACAGATGGAAGCGCTGCTTGCGAGCGAGAGCGGCACGTCTTTGGACGGAGATACATGGGTAAAAAACAGATGGCGCGATTATGTCTCCGGCGGCGGCGCAGCGCTTGCAGAGCCTGAAAACTACATTACGTTGAGGTGAGCGGGATGGCAGACGAAAAGCACGAATCCAAACGAAACTGCCATCCCCGGCAAAAATGGCTCCCTGTTGCTGCCATCCTTCTTCTGATCTTTCTGGCAGTCGGTTTCAGTGTCCAGTACATCTCGTTTGTGTCCCAGACCATCTATCAGGAAAGCACCTCGCATCTGGAAGAGGTGCTGCATAAATCCAATAATATGCTGAAAGAGATGGTACGCAAGAACCTGACCTATCTGCATCTGTACAACGGCTTTCTGGAAAGTACCTCGGATGAGGCCGAAATACAGGCGTATATCAGGGCGGCACAGCAGGAGGCTGGGTTTGCCGAATTCTACTTTCTTACCTATGACGGCAACTACATGACCGTGACCGGGAAAACGGGCTACCTTGGCCTGCAGACAAATCTGGACGAAGAGCTTGCCGACGGTAACGATATTGTGATGAATACGGCTCTGCCCGGCAAGCCCCAGATGCTGGCGTTCATCTGTCCCGAAACGCAGGGCAGCTACCGGGGCTTTGCCTACGATGCCGTTGCCATCACCTATTACAATGATGAGGTGCTGAGATTACTGGACAACTCTGCCTTTCAGGGCAATGCCAGCAACTATGTCATCTACCCGGATGGGCGGGTGGTCATCGACAATTCCGTAAACCGCACGGAAACGATCTACAACTTCGTTGCGATGCTGCGCGACCATTCCGACCTTTCCGAGGCGCAGATCCTTGATCTGTCCAATGCCTTTGCACAGGGCGACAGCGGAAACATGAAGTTAAAGCTGGGCGATACCAGTTATTATCTGGTCTACGAGGGCACGGCGGTCCAGAGCTGGACGATGCTGGGACTTGTCCCGGTCAGCATCGTCAATGCCAATCTGGATGAGCTGTGGTTCCATACGGTGCAGATCGTGGCGGGCATCGTCCTTGGCTTTGCCGCGCTGGCCATTCTGCTCGTTGTGCGCAGAGGCCATACTGCACTGCGCCAGAAGAACACCAAGCTCCTGTACCGGGATGAATTGTTCCAGAAGCTCTCGCTGAACGTGGACGACGTTTTCCTGATGTTGGACGCAGAGACCTCCAAGGTGGATTATGTCAGCCCGAACATTGAGCGTCTGCTGGGCATCCCGTGGAAAGAAGTCCGGCAAAATGCCTTTGCTCTGGACAAGCTGGGCGCCCCGGAGCAGGGCGAAAACTTTCTGGATGGGCTTCTCAGCGGACAGCAGCGGGAATGGGATTTCGAGTTTGAGCATCTGGAAACCAAAGAGCGCCGCTGGTTCCATAACATCGCCATAGGCAGCGAGGTGGAGGGCAGGACCAAATACATCCTTGTCATGTCCGACCGCACCGCCGACAAACAGGTAAATCAGGCGCTTTCGGATGCCGTTGCCGCCGCCGAGACTGCCAACCGCGCCAAGAGCACCTTCCTTTCCAATATGTCCCACGACATCCGCACCCCCATGAACGCCATCATCGGCTTTACCACACTGGCGATCAGCAATATCGACGACAAGGAGCGGGTGAAGGATTATCTGGCCAAGACCCTTGCTTCCAGCAACCATCTGCTCTCGCTCATCAACGATGTGCTGGATATGAGCCGCATCGAAAGTGGAAAGATCCATCTGGAAGAGGTGGAAGTCAACCTTTCGGATGTGCTGCACGATTTGAAAACCATTGTCAGTGGGCAGATCTACGCAAAACAGCTGGAGCTTTATATGGACGCGATGGATGTGACCGACGAGGATGTCTACTGCGATAAGACCCGGCTGAACCAGATCCTGCTGAACCTGCTGTCCAACGCCATCAAGTTTACCCCGGCGGGCGGCACGGTCTCGGTGCGGGTGCGCCAGCTTGCCGGGCAGGTGCGCGGCTGCGGGCAGTACGAGTTCCGCATCAAGGACAACGGCATCGGCATGAGCCCGGAATTTGCCAAAAAAATCTTTGAGCCGTTTGAGCGGGAGCGCACCTCCACGGTCAGCCGTATCCAAGGCACCGGCCTTGGCATGGCTATTACCAAAAACATCGTGGATATGATGGGCGGCACCATCGAGGTGCAGACAGCGCAAGGCAAGGGCAGCGAGTTTATCATTCGTGTGCCGCTGCGGGTGCAGGCAGAGCACCGCCCGGTGGAAAAGATCACCGAGCTGGAAGGCCTGAAGGCTCTGGTGGTGGACGACGATTTCAACACCTGCGACAGCGTGACAAAGATGCTGGTCAAGGTGGGAATGCGCGCGGAGTGGACCCTTTCCGGCAAGGAAGCGGTGCTGCGCGCGCGGCAGTCCATCGAGATGAGCGATGTCTACCACGCCTATATCATCGACTGGCGGCTGCCGGATATGAACGGCATCGAGGTCACCCGCCAGATACGCAGCCTGAACGACGATACCCCCATCATCATCCTGACGGCTTATGACTGGTCTGACATTGAGGTAGAGGCAAAGGCCGCCGGTGTGACCGCCTTCTGCTCCAAGCCCATGTTCTTGTCTGACCTGCGCGAGACTCTGATGAGTGCTCTCGGCCAGAAGCTGACAGATGCGTCGCAGGAGCTTCTGCCGGAAAAGAACGCCGACTTCAAAGACAAACATATCCTGCTGGTAGAGGACAACGAGCTGAACCGCGAGATCGCGCAGGAGATCCTGCGCGAATACGGCTTCCAGGTCGATACGGCGGAAAACGGTGAAGTGGCGGTGGAAAAGGTGAGCGCCGCAGCGCCGGGCAGCTATGATCTGGTGCTGATGGATGTGCAGATGCCGGTGATGGATGGCTACACCGCCACCCGGAAGATCCGCGCACTGGATGACCCTGCCCGGGCAAAGCTCCCGATCCTTGCCATGACCGCCAACGCCTTCGACGAGGATCGCCGCAACGCATTGGAAAGCGGCATGAACGGCTTTTTGTCCAAGCCCATCGTGATCGGCGACCTTGTGCAGGAGCTGCACAAGATCCTGTAAGCCAAACGCCTGTCAGACAAAAAATAAATAAAGCACCCGCAGCATTCGCTTCCAGAGGTCAAGAGCCTCTGCGAAACCTGCTGCGGGTGCTTTTGCTTTTATCGGCTGGCAGCCGTTATGATTTCAGTACATCTGCAAGGACCTGCAGCAGATGCGGAATATCCAGCGGCTTTGCAATGTGGCCGTCCATACCGGCCTTCAATGCATTCTGACGGTCTTCTTCAAAGGCATTTGCCGTCATTGCAAAGATGGGAATGCCTGCCTTTGCAGCATCCGGCAGGGCGCGGATCTGCCGCGTTGCCTCGTAACCGTCCATCTTGGGCATCTGGATGTCCATTAAGATCAAATCGTACTGCCCGGGGGCCGCCTGCTTCATCTTCTGGACAGCGATCTCGCCATCCTCAGCAGTGTCTACCGCAAAGCCCGCTTCCTTCAGGATCTCCAGTGCGAGCTCGCGGTTCAAGGCATTGTCCTCCACCAGCAAAAGATTCTTTCTCTTGAGCTCGGCGGCAGCTGGCTGCGCTGGCTTACAGGCAGGCTCTGCACCGTACGGTTCTGCCAGCACTCTGCGCAGTTCGGAAAGGAACAGCGGCTTTTCGCAGAAGGCGGTCACTCCGGCAGCGCGGGCTTCCTCTTCAATATCCGTCCAATCGTAGGCCGTCAGAATGATGATAGGGCAGCTTTTCCCGATCATTTTGCGGATCTGCCGCACGACCTCGATGCCGTTCATATCGGGGATGAGCCAGTCGATGATGTAGACGCTGAATTCGTCGCCCTGCTCCATGGCGTATCGGGTGCGGATCACCGCTTCCCGGCCGGAGATCGTCCACTCCGGCCGCATCCCGATCTTGGACAGCATGGTGCTGACGCTCAGGCAGGTGTCGGTATCGTCGTCTGCAACCAATGCGCGCAGCCCTTCCAACTGCGGGAGCTGCTTGGGCTCCACCCTTTGTCCGCTGAGTGCGAAGCAGAGATCTACGATGAATTCGCTGCCCTTGCCCGGTTCACTTTCAATCGCAATGGTGCCGCCCATCATATCCACAATGTTCTTGGTGATGGACATGCCCAGGCCGGTACCCTGAATGCCGCTGACGGTGGAGCTTTCCTCCCGGCTGAACGCCTCAAAGATGTGCTTCTGGAACTCTTCGCTCATACCAATGCCATTGTCCTTGATGCGGAACTCATAGCAGCCACGGCCCTTGGGCGCACCGTTCTTCTGGGCAATGCGGATGCTGATCGTACCGCCTGTGGGAGTGAACTTGATGGCGTTGGACAAAATGTTCAGCAAGATCTGGTTCAGCCGCATCGGGTCGGTGATGATGTCCTCGTTCTCCACGTCCATGGTATCGATGAAAAGCGACAGCCGCTTTGCCGAAACATCGGGTTGGATGATGGAGCGCACATCGTGGACGAGGTCCGGCAGATGCACCGCTTTTTCTTCAATTTTTACTTTTCCGCTCTCGATGCGGCTCATATCCAGCACATCATTGATGAGGGAAAGCAGATGCTGGCTGGAGGTAGAGATCTTTTTCAGGTAGTCCAGCACCTGTTCCTTATTATCAATATGGGTCGCAGCCAGCGAGGTGAAGCCGATGATGGCGTTCATGGGGGTGCGAATATCGTGGCTCATATTGAACAGGAACTCCCGCTTGGCACGGTTTGCCGCACCCTCGTGCTGGAGTGCGATCTCCAGTTTGCGGTTCTGTTCCTCCAGCTGAGCCTGATACTTCTTCTCCTGCTCTTTCTTCTGCTGCTCCATCTCCTGCACGGAGCGTCTGCGCAGCACCCAAAGGACCATTACAAGCAGGATGTAACCGGCCAGCGCCATCAAAATCAGCGGAAACGATTCACGGAAGACGGATTTTTCATCCGTATACGCGTAGAGATCGAAAGACCTTCCGTGGCAGTACATTCCAAAATAGCAGCCGGAGCCGTTCCAATCGTGGGTATGGGTCAGCGTTTTGGCAGCCCCGGCTTTGCGGATCTCCCGCACCAGCGGACTGTCCGCAGCATCCTGCCCGATCAGCTCCGGGCGGTTAGAGGCGATGACCTGATTGTTCTGCACGATGAACAATGTGCCGCTGGTCTCAACCGAGTAGCCGTCCAGTACGCTCTGGATGGACAAGGCCGTTCCCTCTATAAATTCTGCCGGGGTATAGCGGTAGGCAAGCAGGATGACCTCTTTGCTTTCTGCCCGGTGTGCCGCAACATCCACGGCAGACCCATCCTCCAGCAGGACCCGCTTCAGGTAGGTCTTTTGCGGGTAAGAGAAAACGTCCAGAACCGTATTGAGCTGCGACCCAAACCGGGCATAGCCGATGCCGTTCGTTGTGGATTCGCACAGGAGCGTACCGTCCGGAGACAGAACCGAAATACCTGTGAGCCAGAGCAGCTCTGCCTGCCTGTTCAGGCACTGCGGGTCGGAAAGGTCGAGCGCAGGGTCCTGTGCCAGCTGATGCACCGATACCGCCGCGCGGCGGAGCGTTTTGGCCACAACGGTATCGTTGTACTTTTCAAAGCTGGTGGACTGCGATTTGACAAAATCAAGAATCTGACAGAAACGAGCCTCCGTTGCGTGCAGTGCCCGCCAACCTGAGAAAAAAACGACGCCGGCCATAAAAAGCACACCGATGACCAGATAGATCCCCCATCTCCATGTATCCGGGGTGGTTCTGTTTTTACGTGCCAATGGTGTCCACCTCCAGATACTGCGAAGCATGTTCAAGATACTTGCCAAGGATCTGCTCCAGTGTGCCGTCTGTGCGCATCTGTGCAAGGGTGTCGGTCAACTGGCTGTCCAGACTGCGGGTGTCGTTCTTGGCAAAGGCGGCGCCCAGCCCGGTGACCAGCAGCGGTTCCTCCAAAATGCGGAACTCCACGGAATTGTCCTTCATGTATTGCAGAATGCCTGTCTCGTGGGCGGCGATGGCATCCACATAGCCGCAGGACAGCAGCGCGTTGAACGCTCCGCACTCGCTGTTCAGGATCATCTGCACGGCTTTTTCGTGGGAGAAGGCTTTTTTGTAGCAGCGTTCGCTGGTCAGTGCATCGTACACATCAGCCAGCGAGACCAGTTGTGCGCTGATGGGGATCTCATCGCCCTTCAGCCCATCCGGGTAGCCGCGCCCATCCCAGCGTTCGTGGTGCCAGCGGGCGATCTCGTAGGCCGTTTGCAGCAGCGGCTGCTCTGCAAAATTGTCCAGATCATGCAGCATCTTGGCTCCCAGCATACTGTGGGTCTTCATGACCTCGAATTCCTCCGGGGTCAGCCTGCCGGGCTTATTAAGGATCTTTTCGTCAATGCCGATTTTTCCGATGTCGTGCAGGGCAGAAGCCAGCGGGATCATATCCTGCTGTTCCGCAGTGATAGAGTATTTGCTGCTGATCTCCAACAGACGGTGGAGCAACATTTCTGTGATGATACGGATGTGCCGCACATGGGCGCCGCTTTCGCCGTTGCGGAATTCTACGATATGACTCAGTACACCCACCAGCATATCCGTATTATTTTCACGGGCGCGGATCTGCTCAGAGACCATCTGCACCAGCCGCCGCTGCTTGGCGTACAGCTTGATGGTGTTGGTCACACGGCGGTACACGATACGAGCGTCGAAGGGGCGATTGACATAATCACTTGCGCCCAGCTCATAGGAACGCCGGATCGTCGCATCGGAGTCCTCGCTGGAGATCATAATGACCGGGATATCCTCGATGGTGTGGTTGGCATTCATGGCTTTCAGCACTTCAAAGCCGTCCATAACGGGCATATTGATGTCCAGCAGCACCAGTGCAATGTTTCCGGCTTCTGTCTGCAATTTTTCCATGCATTCCCGTCCGTTTTCTGCTTCCAGAATGTGGTAACTATCCCCCAGGATCTCTGTCAGCATCATGCGGTTCATTGCGGAGTCATCCACAAGTAAGATCTGTGACTTGTTCTGCAAAAGTTTTTCCAAAGCCGCCAGGTTATGCCCCGGAACCTCCACCATGACGGCATTCTTGCGGCACTTTGCCTGATACATCAGCCAATCCGCCCGGCGAACGATGTTTTCCATAGGGTCGGCGAGGGACTGTATCGTTCCGCCAATGCTCAGCGAGATACGGAAATGCGAATAGCCGGGTACAGATGCCATCTGCGCGGCGGTGCGGATCTGTTCCAGTTTGGTCTGCAAAAAGTCTCCCGGAATGCCGGATAACACCAGCAGAAATTCGTCTCCGCCATAGCGGATGAGCAGGTCCGACGCCCGGATGCAGGACTGGATGGTGTTTGCCACCGTTTTCAGTGCCATATCTCCGGCGTAATGCCCATAGGTATCGTTGCAGATCTTGAAATCGTCCACATCCATCAGCGCGATCCCTGCCGGGCCGATGGATTTACGGACAACTTCTTCGTAATAGCGGCGGTTGTAAATTCCTGTCAGCGGATCCCGATAGAGTTTTTCTTTGAATGCCTGCTCCTGTGCAGTACGCTGCTCGGTGGTTTCGTCCATCGGTGCTTTCTGATTTTCGGTCAATCGCTTCAGCGTTTGCTCCGCTGCGGCAAGAGCAGCTTCCTGTCGATGAAGTTTTTTCAACAGCTGCTGCTCACGCGCTTTGTAATATTCCTCAATCTCGGAAAGTGTATTCACGTTCTGACCTTCTTCTACATTATTTACATCATTTGTGTGTTTCATCTGCGGAAACGCGCGTTTCCGCTATTTTTTAATGGGGGGGGGGTAACGCGGAAGTGTTTTACGGTCTGTTCCAGCGCTGCAATGTCCACGGGTTTGGAGAGATGTACATCCATCCCGGCTTCCTTGCTCTTTTGCATATCCTCAAGGAAGGCGTTGGCGGTCATGGCAAGGATGGGGATGATCCTGCCCAGTGGATTTTCGCCATTGCGAATGCGGCGGGTGGCCTCCAGGCCGTCCATCACCGGCATCTGCACGTCCATCAAAATCATGTCGTACTCGCCGGGCTTGACGCTGGCAAAGGCATCCACGATCTCCTGACCGTTGGGGTAAATTTTGCAGTGTGCGCCCTTGGATTCCAGCAGCAGCTCCAGGATCTCGGCGTTGATGGCGTTGTCCTCGGCGCAGAGGAACTTCATGCCGGACAGAGGAGAAGCGGTCTCTTCCTCCGGGAGCACCTGTGCCTCTTGCACCGTATCTGCTTCGGCATCAATGGGAAATTCCAGCACGACCTCAAAGCGGGTGCCCTTGCCGGTGGTGCTCTCCACGTGGATGGTGCCGCCCATCAGGTCTACGATGCTCTTGGTGATGGCCATGCCAAGGCCGGTGCCCTGCACCTTATTGGTGCCGGATTTTTCTTCGCGGGTAAAGGGTTCAAAAAGGGTCTTTTGAAACTCCTCGCTCATGCCGATGCCGTCATCCTGCACCACAAAGCGGTACCGGGCGAAGTGCTCGTTCCGGGGCAGCTCTTCCACCTCCAACCGGATATGCCCGCCCTTGGGCGTATATTTGACCGCGTTGGAGAGGATGTTCATCAGCACCTGATTCAGGCGGTTGGGGTCTGCCAGTACGTTTTCGTGCTGCAGATGGGTGTTTACCGTAAAGGTCTGGCGGCGCTGGCCTGCCTGCTGACGGATGATGCTGTCCAGCTGGCTGACCTGCTGGGACAGGTTCATTTTTTCCACATTCAGGGTGGTCTTGCCGCTCTCGATGCGGCTCATATCCAGAATATTGTTGATGATGCCCAGCAGCAGCTGACCGGAAGTTTCCAGCTTGCCCAGATGTTCGGCCAGCTTTTCCGGCTGGTGCAGCTCGTTTTTCATCAGGGTGGTAATGCCGATGATGGCGTTCATGGGGGTACGGATGTCGTGGCTCATGTTGGAGAGGAAGTCCGTCTTGGCCTTGCTGGCGCGCTCTGCGGATTGCAAAGCCTCTGCTGCAACGACCTGCGCCTGCCGCAGCTCATCATTTACCTGCGTCAGATGGATGTTGTATTGTTCCAGACGGAGGTTCGCTTCTTTTTCAGTCCGCAGCTCCTGCTGCTGCTTTTGCCGCAGGAGAAACCAGCCGACAAAAACTGTTATGACCGAGAACATCATCGCAATGACGATGATGATGACCATGACGATGTTGACCAGCTTCTGCGTATTCACGGCCACATATTCTGCCGGAACAAGGAACGCCAGTGTCCACTGGGCGTTTTCCATCTGCTTCAGGGCGTAGAAATACTCAGTCCCATCCAGCACGGCGTTGGAATAGCAGGAGCCTGTGCGGGTAAGCCGCTCCTTTGCCCCCGCAAAGGAAGAGCCGTGCAGATAGGACATCCGGGAGAGGACGGTGTATACGTTGTGTCCCTTCAGCAGCTCGGTGTCATTGGCGTTGAACAGCTTGAAGCCGTTGTTGTCCAGCACATAGACACTGTTGCTGTTTTCGTAGGCGTCACAGCGGAAATAATCGTTCAGCTGGGTCATGCTCTGGGAGATGCCAAAGTAGCGCAGGGTGATCTCTTTTTCTCCGCTTTGCAGTGTGATGGGGGTGGAGAGCTGTTCCAGAAACACCATCCAGGAGTCGTCCTTGGTCAGCGAGTTGGAAATATAGCTGACCCGCTCCGGTGCGCTTTCCAGATAGTTCATTCCCCGCAGCAGCCCCATGCGGCCATACTCGGTATAATAATATCCGGCAGTATCCACGGCAATCAATTCGACCTGTTTTTCATGGTAATTGGAAAGCTCGGGCAGCTTTTTCAGATAGCGGTAGAGATCGGTATCGGTCTTTAGCGGGGTGTAGTACAAATAATTGCACTGCACATCCACCTCGTCCCAGTGGGTGTCGATGACATCCTCCAGATTGCGGAACATCTGGTGGGTGACCTCTTCCATCTGGCTCAGCCGCTCATGGTAGACAAGGTTCTGGATGTAGGTCTGGCTCATGACAAAAAGGGTCAGGAGCGACACGATGATGACAAAGCCGAAGCCACCAAACAGCTTTTTATAGATTTTGTTGTTCACATCCAGTATCTCCTGTCCGTTTTATTTCAGGTGTACCCTAGCTCCATGCGGTATCTGCCCGGCTGATGGTGGTGTATGCGCCAAAGAAGGCTTTTGCGGCATCCATGCCCACCACGCCGCTGTCGGTCACCGTTGCTTCGGCAGCCAACTGGTCGCTCACACCGCAGATTGCAACCTGATAGGTCTTGCCCGCCTCCGGCTGCACCGGGCTTACCAGCACATAGGGGTAACCCTTGCCGTTGCCGTAGGCATCGTAACCCGTGGCCAGCAGGTCGCTGATCTGCTGCCCGGTCAGGGAAACGGTCTGGATGGTGCGGTTCCAGCCGGTGGGCAGAATGACCGAAAGGTCGTAATCCGTAATATCCTTGGCGTACAGTTTGGCCGCTACGCCGTGATGGTTCTGATCGGTGGGGTTGCCGGGGATCCATGTGCTCAGCGAGACCAGCGCAAGGTCGCTGCCGGTAGCCTGTGCAAAGCAGCGACCCACCAGCATGGCGCAATCCTCCTGCGAAAGTTCTTCGGTGACGGTGGTGATGGTATCCGGGGTGTTGTTCACTACGCTATCCTGATCCTCGTCCATCTGACGGATCACATCCTCCATGGTAGCATCGCCCTTGATAAAGTCCAGCATTTTAAGGCCGGTGGTCACGATGGTGTTTTCCCAGCCGGAATAGATAAAGGGCGCGGTGTTGCCTGCGTTCAGGGCATCGGCGATGTCGGCATAGTAGGTGCCGTCCGCTTTTGCGTCCTTGAAGGGCAGGAGGCTGCTTTTCAGCACCGTTGCGGGCTGCAGAGCGCTGGTGCCTGCAACGGTGGAAAGCACACGCATCACCTTGAGGGCATCTTCCAGCTTTTGGGGGTCCTGCTCCAGCTTTTTATTCAGACCGTAGAAGCGGTTCACATTCAGCACAAAAACGTTCTGGGTGCCGTCCTCGGAAAGATACGGCATCAGGCCGAATTTATCGGCGTTGCCGTCTGCCTCCACAATGCCGTTGGTGTTTCCGATCAAAAACAGGGTGTTCCCCTCGGCCATCCTCTGCCGGGTCACATTGTCGTCAAGAGCATCGCCGGAGTCGTTCAGCATCCCGATGTCCTTCCACTTCTGGACATAGGCCATGGCCTGCATCATGCCGGGGGTATTGCTGACATTCGCCTTACCGGACAGATAATCCCGCTGCCACAGCCTGCCGTCCAGTGTGCCGAGGAAATCGGCGTCTGCAATGTTGCACAGGTACTGGAAACCGTAGCCCGGATACTGGATCTGCGGCAGACAGAGATCGACCCCGGCTTCCTTTGCCTTTGCAGCCAGTTCTTCCAGCTCAGCGAAAGAATTGGGCAGCTCCCAGCCGTATTTCTTCAGCAGGGTCTTGTTGTAGGTGATGCCGTAGCAGTTGTAGGTCGAGGGCAGCAGGTAGATGGCACCGTTGTCGAACACGTCCTGCAGACGGGACTCCACATAGTTATCCGTAAAATCGTAGCCGGAAAGGTCCAGCAGTTTGTCGGAGACCAGATCGATCCGGGGGTCGTAGTAGGTCAAGGTGCAGACGTCCGGCAGGTCGCCCGCCGCAAACATATTCTGCAAACAGGTGGTGGTGTTATCGCCGCTGTAGGGCACGACCTCGATGTTCACTTCCGGGTAAACGCTGTGTACCTGCTCAATAAAGGCTTCTATTTCCTTATAAGGTGCCATAAAGGTGATGGCTTCGTGAGCAGCGTCTTTTTTAGCCGTTTCGGTCTTACCGCCGCAGGCGGTCAGTGCTGCCGTTGCCGCAGTAATGCCGCAGACCTGTAAAAACGAGCGGCGGGAGATCTTTTTCATCATATAAATATACTTTCTCACATTTTCGGAAAGCAATACTACGCAGGTGCAGTAGCGCAGTGCTGCCTTAGCTATTCTTACACATCCCACAGGAACTCCGACGCTTGCGGCCTGTCCGCACGGGGCTTTGCGCCGAGTTTCCATAAAATGACAATATAATTGTACCATTGCGGCAAAAGCGTTTCAAGCTGATTTTGAACGTCTTTCCATATTTTGCATGAAAAATATGGAAAGTTCTGAATTTCGCTGACTGGAAATAGACTGAAGTGACACATATCACGACCAGATGGACCGAAAAGGGGGATTCGATGAAAAAAACTCCTTTTATTCTGCACGAAAAATTTCGTTCGGACAACAACGAACAGCGAAAAGAACGGTTTCAAAAGGAATTTGAGCGATATATCATCGATGGATTGCTCAATGCCGTTCCTTCAAGATCCTGCGCCTGATGTGGCATCCCTGAATTTGAAGGAGGGATGCGTTATGCTGCGCATGGATGCTCGTGTACAAAAAGAGGGGGGCAAATCATGAAAGCAGCCATTTATTGCCGCCTGAGCAAAGAAGATGAAGATAAAATTGGTGAATCGGAGAGCATTCAGAATCAAAAGTCGATGCTGCTCCAGTACGCCCTGGAGAAAGGATTTGATATTTACCAGATCTATTCGGATGAGGACTATTCCGGCATCGACCGGAACCGCCCGGCATTCAATTCGATGCTACAAGCCGCAAGCGAACATCAGTTTGATGTGGTACTGGCCAAAACGCAATCCCGTTTCACCCGTGACATGGAACTCGTGGAAAAATATCTGCACGGAAAGTTCATGGAGTGGGGCATCCGCTTCATTGCGGTGGTAGACCATGTGGATACCAACGATACCGCGAACAAAAAATCCCGCCAGATCAACGGCCTGATCAACGAGTGGTATCTGGAAGATCTGTCCACCAATGTCCGCTCGGTGCTTGACCACAAGCGGAAAGAGGGGCTGTTCATCGGCTCTTTTGCACGGTATGGATACTGCAAAGACCCAAATGCAAAAGGAAAACTCATCATCGACCCGGAAGCAGCCGAAGTGGTAAGGCGGATCTTTTCCATGGCTCTTAACGGGATCGGCGCACACAAGATCGCACGCATCCTGAATGACGAAAAAATTCCAAGCCCAACAGCCTATAAGCAGCTGCATGGCATCCATTACCGCAGTGCATTAAAGAATACAAATGCGGCTCTTTGGAGCAGTCCCACCGTATATCAAATATTACATGATCAGCTTTATATCGGAAATATGGTGCAGGGAAAGCATAAAAAGATAAGTTACAAGTCTGAAAAGACGATTTGGATGCCAAAATCGCAGTGGATCGTTGTAGAAAATACGCATGAAGCTATTATTGAGCGAGAAATGTTTGAAACGGTCCAGAGGATGATGCAGGAGCGCACCCGGAGCGGCGAGAAGGGAACGATCCATCCGCTGGCAAAAAAAGTGGTTTGTGGATGCTGTGGCAGCTGCATGGAGCAAACTGGCCGTCAGCCGAGAGCGGATGGAACACAAAGACGCTATGTTCGCTGCCGGATGCACCAGCGCGCACCGGAAGTGTGCGGCAACAAGACCTGTACCGATATGGACGCGTTGGAGAATGCTGTACTGGAACGTATCCGGGCGTATGCGGCAGACTATTTTGACCCTGAAAAAGTTACCCTTCCAGAACAGGATGACCCCATCCGGCAGCGAGAGCAGGCCAGGCGTGACGAGCTGAAACGGTTGAAGAGCGAAGCAGCTCGGCGGCGCAAGGCCATGCAGGAGTTGTATCTGGATAAGGTGTCAGGTTTAATTGATGCCGTTCAGTTTTCTGAAATGAACCAGACCTTTCTGGAAGAAGTGAAAAAGGCAGAGACCCGGATCGATACATTGGAAACGGAACTGGAACAACAGCAGGAAGAAACCGGTGGAGTCCAGACGCAGATGCAGCGTGTCCGTGAACTGGCACAGGTTTCGTACCTGACCCGCGAACTTGTTGTACTGTTGGTCCATCGTGTTATTGTTAGCCCAAAAGATACGCTTACCGGAGAACAAAAAATAACGATCGAATGGAATTTCTGAGTCGGCAGACAGTTCGACTGCCCCGCTGGGCTATTTTCGTCAGCCCAGGTCGGATACACCTCACTGGACGCCACGTTGGCGATATAGCTGCGGAACGAGACGGTGACGTTCCGGGCCGAGGCGGCGGGCCTGCCGAGATGGACGGTGATGTTCTTCGGGATGATGACCCGGTCCAGCACCCGCGGCACACAGGCGAGGGACGGGGTCGGGCCGCTGCCGCCGTCGCCGGTGAAGAGGCTGTGGGGTGGGATGACGATGGGGACGTTGGGCGTGTCCCGCATCTCCTCGGTGTCGGGTATCATCTCGGGCTGGGCCAGCGTCACCTGCCCGGGAAAGACCTGCACGCCCTGGATGCGGACGGTGCGGTAGCCGGTCTTGGAGGCCACGAGGTCACAGACCGCGTAGGGGCGCTGCGTGGTGTTGTTCTCGTCCAGCGAGAGAGCACAGGCGGGGGTGGTAAGAGTGACGTCGTCGGCGTTGCCTTCGGCGTCGGTCAGGCGGGTGGCGGTGAAGCCGTTGCCGCTGACGGTGACGGTCACACCCTCGACAGGGCTGGACTGACGGGCCGCAAAGGCCTGGATGCGGAGAGTTCCGGTGTTCTTCATGGAGATACGCTCCTTTGCTGGTAAAAGTATGCTTTTGCCCCAGCGTATTCCGTCCAGCGCCCGGGCGTGCATGACAATGCCCGGTGCAAACAAAAAAAGCCGCCCGTAGGCGGCAGGGAATTACAGAAATCAAATTTTCTCTAAAGGCTTCCCCCGGTTGGGGGGAAGCTGTCACCGCAGGTGACTGATGAGGGCGCAAACGAGCAGCAGCTTACGGGAAATTGCCCCTCATCCGGCTGCTCTGGGACGAACTCTAAAAGTTGATTTCCGTGGCAGGGGAGAATAGCTTATTTGGCGTTGTCCTTGGCAAGGGCAGCGTCAATATTTTTTTGCAGGGCGGCAAGGTTTTCTTCCTTGTCGATGCCGCCCAGCAGGGGCTGGCCCACAACGTTGCCGTCCCGGTCAAAAACGTAGGTGGTGGGGAAGGCCATGATGTTCAGCGCAAACTTGCCGGCGTCGCTGCCGGAGGCAAAGTAGATGTTGCGGTAGCTTGCGCCCGTTGCAGCCAGCAGTTTTTTGGCGGCATCAATGCCCTGCTGGTTGCCGTCTAGCGTCTCGGTGTTGATGCCGACAACCTCGCCGCCCTGTGCCTTGACCTTCTCGTTCAGGGCGTTCAGGTCGTCCAGTTCCTCTACGCAGGGCTTGCAGCCGTTGAACCAGAAGTTCACCACCGTAAAGGCGTTGCCCGCAAACAGACTGTTGTCCACCGGGTTGCCCTCTAAATCGCTGCCCTCAAACTGGGGGAAGGCAGTGCCCTGTGCGGCAGCGCCGGAAGCGGCCGCGTCCGCGAGGGCAAGGGTGGCAATCTGCTCCTCGATGGCACGGATTTTTTCTGCATCGGCGGTCAGGGTCTTGTACTCCTCATCCGAGAATTGGTCCTTTGTCTTTTCCACGGAGCTGCGCAGAAAATCGCCGTAGTTCGTGCTGAGGGTGGTCTCAGTCATGTTTTTGTCCATGGAAGCGAACACCTTCTCCCACAGGGCATCGTTTGCGGAAAGGATCTCGTTTTCCTCGGCCAGCAGCTGCTCCTCGGTCTTGGTTTCCGCTGCCGCAGAGGAAGCGGCAGAAGAAGAGGATGCAGAAGATGCAGAGGACGCGCCCTGCCCGCAGGCGGCAAGGCTGAAAGCCAGCGTAAGGCTGAGCAAAAGTGCGGTTACACGGTTGAATTTCATGGTTTTACTCCTTTGTTGTTTCGGTGTTTGATTGGTCTCCCAGCCCGAACTTGTACTGGATGGCGTCCGTGGGGCAGGCTTTCATACACATCCCACAGCGGATACATTCGGCGTGGTTGGGGGTCTTGGTAATGTCTACGTCCATCTTACAGGCCCTTGCGCAGGCGCCGCAGGAGACGCATTTGTGGGTGTCTACACGCATCTGGAACAGCGAGACCTTGTTCAGCAGCGCATAAAACGCGCCCAGCGGGCACAGCCACTTGCAGAAGGGGCGGTAGAACACCACGCTGCCCATAATGACTGCCAGCAGAATGCAGGCTTTCCATGTGAACAGCTTGCCCAGCGCGGCGCGGATGCCAGCATTGGTCAGGGAGAGGGGAAGGGCGCCTTCCAGCACGCCCTGTGGGCAGAGATATTTGCAGAAGAAGGGGTCGCCCATGCCCAGCTCGTTGACCGCCAGCAATGGCAGCAGCACCACCATGACCAGCAGCACCGCATACTTTAAATAGCGCAGCGGCTTTAGCTTTTTGGTGGAAAGCTTGGGAGAGGGAATCTTGTGCAAAAGCTCCTGAAACCACCCGAACGGGCAGAGGAAACCGCAGATGAACCGTCCCAGCAGCACCCCGAAAAGGATGAGAATGCCGGTGATGTAGTAGGAAAAGCGGAATTTGGAAGAGCCCACTACCGCCTGAAACGCCCCCACCGGGCAGGCACCGGCAGCGCCCGGGCAGGAATAGCAGTTCAGCCCCGGGACGCAGACGTATTTTCCATTGCCCTGATACAGCGTTCCTTTAGCAAAGTTGGGCAGGTGGATGTTGGTTAAAAGGGTCGCTCCGGCCTGTATAAAGCCCCGGAACCGGGCAAGGGGATTTAATTTTTTCTTATCCAATGCCCACACACTCCATACACAGCCGGATGGCTTTTGAAAATACGGTGTCTGCCTCGCCCCGCCATACGCCGAACAGCAGCATCAGTACCCCGGCAGCAAGCAAAAGCAGCTGCGCCTGTTTTTTTGTCATGAACATCATAGCCTCCTGTTGTTTGATGGCACCAGTATACACTATTCCGGGATAAAATTTCTGCTAAGAAAATCTTAACACGAATCTTAACACCGTCTGCTATAATCTGTTATAATGAAGAAAAACGCAAGAAATGGATTTTTTACGGGAAGGGTGGAAAACAAAATGCGCCTTTTGGTGGTAGAGGACGAGCACTCCCTGCGGGAGGACATTGCCCGGAAGCTGCGGCTGTCCGGGTACGAGGTGGACGCCTGTGCAGACGGCGAAGCCGCATTGGAAGCGCTGACGGCAGAGCGGTACGACCTTGTACTGCTGGACCTCAATCTGCCCAAGGTGGACGGGATGCAGGTGTTGCGCAGCTTACGGCAGCACGACCTTGAGACCTGTGTGCTGATCTTATCAGCGCGCAGTGAAATTTCAGATAAGGTGGAGGGGCTGGATGCCGGGGCGAACGATTATCTTTCCAAGCCATTCCACCTTGCAGAATTGGAAGCCCGGGTGCGCAGCCTGACCCGGCGCAAGTTCATCCAGCAGGACGTCTGCCTGTGCTGCGGGCGGCTCAGCTTCAACACCCGCAGCCGCGTTGCCACGGTGGATGGTCAGACCCTTGCCCTGACGCGGAAGGAGAGCGGCGTACTGGAATATCTGCTGCTGCATCAGGGACGCCCGGTCAGTCAGGAAGAGCTGATTGAGCACGTCTGGGACGGAAGCGTGGACAGCTTCAGCAACTCCATCCGGGTACATATCTCTGCCCTGCGCAAAAAGCTGCGGGCGGTGCTGGGCTACGACCCCATCCGCAACCGCATCGGGGAAGGCTACGAGATCGGAGGAGAGGTACAATGAAACGGTTGTCCCTGCAATGGCGCATCACCCTGCTGACGGCGCTGCTCATCGCCTGTGCCTGCGTGTGCATGAACCTGCTTTTATACCGCACCGGTGCAACCGGCATGGATGCCCTCAACGGCTTTATGATGCAGTATCAGCCCGGCAGTGAGGATTCCTTGACCATCGAGATCCCGCAGGAGGAAATGTCCAGCCTGCTGGCGCATTTTTCACAGGAAGTCTACGATGCAAAGGTGGTTTTTGGCCGCAAGGGCTGGTGCATTACTGCTGTGGTCACCATCCTCAGCGCGGCCATCGCTTATTTTGTCAGCGGCAGAGCTCTGAAACCGTTGCAGCAGCTTGCGCAGCAGGCGCAGCGGGTCGATCAGGACAGCATTGCTACCGTCCGTCTGGACGAAGATACCGTGCAGGAATTCGGGCAGTTGAGCCGGTCGGTAAACCGGATGCTGGATGGCCTGGCACAGTCCTTTGAATTACAACGGCAGTTTGCGGGCAACGCAGCCCACGAGCTGCGCACCCCGCTGGCTATTTTGCAGACGAAGCTGGAACTGTTTGCAGAGGAGCACCCAGCCATGGATGCCGAGACTGCCGGGCTGGTCAGCTCTCTGCGGGAGCAACTGGATCGCCTGACCGCCCTTGTGCGCACTTTATTAGAGATGAGCAATCTGCAATCGATCTCCCGTACTGACCAGATCGCCCTTGCACCGCTGGTGGAGGAAATTTTGACCGACCTGACCCCCCTTGCCCAGAAAAACAATATCTCCTTGCAGCAGGACTGCGCGGAACTGGGCATGGTGGGCAGTGATGCGCTGATCTACCGACTGGTGTTCAATCTGGTGGAAAACGGTATCAAGTATAACCGCCTCGACGGTGCGGTGCGCGTCACTCTGCGGCGGGAAAAGCAAACTGCCGTGCTGCGCGTTGCGGATACCGGCCCGGGCATCCCCGCAGACTGCCGGGAGAGCATCTTCCATCCCTTTTTCCGGGTGGATAAGTCCCGCAGCCGGGAGATGGGCGGCGTGGGGCTTGGCCTTGCCCTTGTGCGGGAGATCGCCGTACTGCACGGCGGCAGTGTGACTGTGGAGAGCAGCAGCGAAAACGGCACTACCTTTGTCGTCACCCTGCCGCTGGCACAGCCCTGTTGAAGCAAGCAGAGCATGGAAATCGTGCTTCCGAATAAAGGCTTCCCCCGGTCGGGGGAAATCTGTCCCCAAGGGGTGAAGGCTTTTGCCCAGTGACGATTTGTGCAAGCATGGGAAGGGGGCTTTATTTTTGGCACACGGGAGAGTATACTGGAAACAGCAGGCCCCGGAAAATAAGAAGGACAAAGGAGATACTGAAAATGCAGGCGACCATTCAAAACGAATTTCTGAGCCTTACGGTGGACACTCACGGTGCCGAGGCCGTCAGCCTGAAGAACGCGGCGGGGGAGGAGCTGCTCTGGCAGGCCGACCCGGCGGTCTGGAAGCGCCACGCGCCCATCCTCTTCCCGTGGACGGGCAAGCTTAAAGACGGCAGCTTCACCCATGGCGGCAAGACCTACAAGGGCGGCCAGCACGGTTTTGCCCGGGACGTGGAGCACACCCTGCTGAAAGCGGAGGGCGACACCATCCAGCTCGAGCTGCGCCCGGATGAGGCCATGAAGGCGGAGAAGTTTCCCTTCGACTTCGTGCTCACCAGCACCTTCCGGCTGGACGGAAAGAACCTTCACCACACCCTCACCGTCTCGAACCCCGGTGCCGAAGAGCTGCGGTTCGGCATCGGCTACCACCCGGCCTTTCAGGTGCCGTTCGATGACAACCACACCGTCGAGGACTACGAGTTCCGCTTTGACCAGCCCGAGAGCCCGGTCATCCTCGACGCCAGCGGGGGCGGCCTGCTGACGGGCAAATGCTACTACCAGTGGAAGAACCAGCAGGCCATCCAGCTGACCAACGACCTCTTCGACAACGACAGCTTCTGTATGGCGGGCCTGCGTACCAGGACGCTGGGCATCTACGAGAAGGACACGGGCCGCAGCATCGTCTGCGATGTGGCCGGCTTCCCCTATACCCTCATCTGGTCGGCCCTGTCCAAGCCGGTGCGTTTCGTCTGCATCGAGCCGTGGAACTCGCTGCCTGCCTCGGTGGACGATCCGCAGGAGTGGGAGCAGCGTGCTGCTGCGGCCTGCCTCGCCCCGGGCGGGGAGTGGAGCACGACCCTCAGCACGACCTTCAACCGCTAAACTGCAAGCAAAAAGGGAGGCGCCCCGGCGGGGTGCCTCCCTCTTTTTGTGCGATAAAATTTACAGAGCCTTGATGGCGGTCTTGATGCGCTCGGCAGCAACTTTGGTCTTTTCGGCGTCACCGAAAGCGGTCAGGCGGAAGTAGCCCTCGCCGCACTCGCCGAAGCCCACGCCCGGGGTGCCGACGACGCCGCAGTTCTCCAGCAGCCAGTCGAAGAACTCCCAGCTCTTCATGCTGCCG
>ERZ1026947.208-NODE-208-length-43428-cov-7.816545_pt1 | contig 43428 bp, 38 predicted proteins | sample MGYA00519568_ERZ1026947 | MGnify/ENA primary metagenome ERZ1026947 (study PRJEB26926, sample SAMN06164744) | human gut metagenome | biome: ENVO:00009003; feature: ENVO:2100002; material: ENVO:00002003 | host: Homo sapiens | place: USA | collected 2012 ...
CCTTATAATTCAAGGCTTTCCAGAGATGTAGCAACTATTCAAACTCAATCGTTCCAGGCGGTTTACTCGTCAGATCATACATAACGCGGTTGACACCCTTCACCTCATTTATTATTCTTGTCATAACCTTCTGCAATACTTCGAATGGAATTTCGGAGCAATCCGCGGTCATGAAATCGCTGGTATTGACTGCACGGAGTGCGATTGCGTAATCGTAGGTACGCTCGTCGCCCATAACACCGACACTACGCATGTTGGTCAGTGCTGCAAAATACTGTCCAAGGTTCTTGGCAAGTCCTGCCTTGGCGATCTCCTCGCGGTAAATGTAATCTGCATCCTGCACGATTCGAACCTTATCTGCGGTTACTTCACCGATGATACGGATGCCAAGTCCCGGTCCTGGGAATGGCTGGCGATATACCAGGTATTCCGGAATGCCAAGCTCCAGACCGGCTTTTCTTACTTCGTCCTTGAAGAGCAGGCGCAGTGGTTCGATAATTTCCTTGAAATCAACATGATCTGGAAGTCCACCCACATTGTGGTGACTCTTGATGACTGCGGACTTTCCAAGTCCGGACTCGATTACGTCTGGATAGATTGTTCCCTGTACCAGGAAGTCTACTGCACCGATTTTCTTCGCTTCTTCCTCGAATACACGGATGAACTCCTCGCCGATGATCTTACGTTTTGCTTCTGGCTCAGTAACACCAGCTAACTTCTTATAATAACGCTCCTGTGCATTGACACGGATGAAGTTCAACTCGTATGGGCCATCCGGACCAAATACTGCCTCTACTTCATCGCCCTCATTCTTACGAAGTAAGCCGTGGTCAACGAATACACAGGTAAGCTGCTTTCCTACTGCCTTTGATAGAAGAACGGCTGCCACAGATGAATCAACGCCACCAGACAGAGCACATAATACCTTTCCATCTCCAACCTTCTCACGAATCTCACGGATGGTTGTCTCAACGAACGAATCCATCTTCCAGTCACCGGAGCATCCACATACGTTATAAACGAAATTTGACAGCATCTTCTGTCCTTCTTCGGTATGCATAACCTCTGGATGGAACTGTGTCGCATACAATTTACGTTCCGGGCATTCCATTGCTGCAACCGGACAGACAGGTGTCTTCGCAACAACATTAAATCCCTCCGGTGCCTTTGAGATATAATCCGTGTGGCTCATCCAGCAGATTGTCTGTGATTTTACTCCCTGGAAGATAGCACTGCTGTTATCGACATCCACCTCTGTTCTGCCGTACTCGCTGACCGGTGCAGTTTCGACTGTACCTCCAAGCATATATGCCATCAACTGCGAGCCATAGCAGATTCCGAGAATCGGAATTCCCAAATCAAATATTTCCTTTTGATAGCGTGGTGAATCCTCGCCATACACACTATTTGGGCCACCCGTGAAAATGATTCCCTTTGGATTCATTTCCCTGATCTTGTCAAGCGACAAGGTATACGGATGCACCTCTGCATACACATTACATTCACGGACACGACGTGCGATCAACTGGTTGTACTGACCACCAAAATCAAGCACGATAATCATTTCCTTATTCATGTGCGTCTCCCTTCTTCTCTTAATTTATTGTTATATTCTATAAGAAAATAAGCAAGAGTCCTATCTTTCGATAAAACCCCTGCTTATTATACTAATTATTCAGCATCTCTGCAATAACTTCCTGCGCTTTTTGTAACTGTGTATCATCTGCACGGTCAATATTGACTGCGGATGTCTGTCCATCCGGAAGCTCTACCTCATAATCCGGGGTTATTCCCTTCTTATGAATATCATTGCCATTTGGAGTGAAATACTTTGCAATCGTAAGCTTCACAGCTGTTCCATCGGAAAGCGGAATGACCGACTGAACAATTCCTTTACCGAACGTCGTTGTGCCAACTAACTTTGCCTTACCGGAATCCTGCATTGCACCAGAGAAAATCTCAGATGCGCTGGCACTGTTACCATTTACAAGTACAACCAGCGGAATATCCACGCTGTGCTTTCCACTATCCTTGTACTCGCCAATCACATTTCCATCACGATCCTTCGTAGATACAATCACACCATCATCCATAATATAATCGCACATATCAACAACCGCTGTCAGAAGCCCGCCTGGATTATCTCGCAGATCAATAATCGCTGCCTTGGCACCATTTGCCTGTACTTCATCCATGGCATCCTCAAATTCCTGTGCCGTGTTATCATTAAACTGTGTAACTGCGATATAACCGACCTGATCATCCAACATTTCATTTTCCACCGTATAATTCTCCACCGTACGGCGTTCTACATCAAACTCCAGATAATCCGGTTCACCCTGACGATAAATCTTCAAATGTGCCTTCGTGCCTTCTTTCCCACGAATCATATCTACAACCACAGAAAGTTCCTGATCGGTAATCTCCGTGTCATCTACCTGTACTAAGACATCGCCTGCCTTAAGTCCGGCTTCCTCTGCCGGGCTGTTTTTGATCGGACGCACAATCTCCACACGCATATCGGAATTCATCGTCACAACTGCACCAATACCAACATACTCACCGGAAGTATCTTCCTGTAACTCAGCATACTCTTCCTTTGTATAATATACAGAATATGGATCATCCAGACCTTCCATAATTCCGTCATATAATGCCTCTTCCTGCTTATCCCGGTCAACATCAAAATAATAATACTTATCAATCAGAGAATTGATTTCATCCACCTTTTTTGCTACCGAACTGTCCTCCCACAGATCCGATGCAACAATAGACTCCGAATTTGACGGTGTTCCATCCGTTTCTGTCTGTACATCGATGGACTCCCGTGTATTTTTCTTCGACTCGGTCTGCTCACTACAGCCAATACAAACTACAGATAACATAGTTGCCAGAACCAAAGCCCATAGTTTTTTCATATTCTTTTTCACGTCTAGTTTTACACTCCTTTTATCTTGCGCTTCATCTTACTGTAAATAAGGCAATGGGTCAACATAACTACCATTGATTCTTAATCCAAGATGACAGTGTGGACCGGTAGAATTTCCGGTACTTCCCGCAAGTGCAATAACCTGTCCACGTGATACGGTTTCTCCAACGCTCACACACAGGCTTGAGTTATGCATATATGTTGTCGACATAGAAGCGCTATGCGCAATTGTCACATAATTTCCCATAGAACTTGAATATGCTGCCGCAATCACCGTTCCAGCCTCGCATGCTACAATCGGTGTTCCAGCCGGACATCCAATATCCAATCCCTGATGATATCTTGAACCGATACCACCAGGACTCTCTCTCGGTCCAAATTTGGAAGTAATAGTTCCGCCAGTTGATACCGGCCACTGTAAACTGCCACCCGTATACGTAATCTGTACATCGGAAGGTGCGGTGTTTCCTGCTGCTGCAGCCGCCGCTGCCTGTTGCTGTCTGTAAGCCTCCTCTGCAGCCGCGATTGCCTGATTTGTTGCCTCGATATCTTTCTCCAGTTCTGCAATCGTTGCCTCATAATCACCAATCGATGATTCATAGTTAGCAACCTGCACCTGCTTGCCTTCAATCATAACCTCAACAGCTGCTTTGTTGTCTTCCACTTCCAGTTTAATATCTTCGACATCCTGCAGATCCTGCTCCAGACCTGCCTTTGTATCTGCAATTGTCTGACGTGTTTCAACCAGATCATCAAACATATTCTTATCATAAGAATAAATCTGATCCGCATACTCCGTCTGATTTACAATATCTGAAATATCAGATGTTGAAAAGAGGACATCCAGATATGACGGATTACCATTTTCGTACGAATACTTGATTCGTTCCTTCATCGCAGCATACTGTTCCTGTTCCTTTTCCTGCGCTGCTGTAAGCTCAACCTGTTTTGTCTCAATATCGGATTCGAGCTGTGCCTGCTGTGCCTCCAGATCAGTGATTTCATTTGTGTATTCTGTCACCTGCGCATCCAGCTCTGCTATTGCATCCAGAATCGAATTCTGTTCTTTCTCCAGCTGTGCAAGAACGGCTTCTGCCTCTTCCTTCTTGCTTTCTTTCTGATCCTTCTGATCCTTCAAGTCCGAAATACTAGTCGCATTTACTGTCATACTCATGCTTCCAGCTACAGCAAATGCAATAATTACTCTTATGAGCTTTTTACACTTCATATGCTTCCCTCCTAGACTTTCAAATGTTTCCGTGTTGTCAATAAACTGCCAATCAAACCAAGTCCGATACCAATACCCGCAGATAACGGAATCAAAACTGCAAAGATCTCCTTAGCCGGTACGAATGCAAATAAATTCTGAACCACAGAGAATCTGCCAATGATATATTGCACAACTGTATCATACATATAATAGATCAATACAAGCGGAATGAGCGAACCTACAAGACCAATTACCACACCTTCCACAATAAATGGTGCACGTACAAAAAAGTTTGTCGCACCAATCAGTTTCATGATACCGATTTCTTCCTTACGCACCGTAATACCAATTGTGATGGTATTGCTGATCAGGAAGATTGATACCAATAACAAAATAACGATAATTCCAATAGACGCGTAGCTCACTACACTGTTCAATGCAGCGACGCCATCTGCTGTCACCTCAGAGCTCAGAACCTTACGAACGCCTGTCAGCCCCTTCAGATATTGTACAAACTCTGCCTGATTAGAAAGATCCTTCAATGTAATCTTATACGATGCACTGTTTTTCAAAGGATTGTCTCCCTGAAATGCATCTATCGCTGCCTGTGGGTCGTCGAATTTTTCTTCTGCATACTGCTTCCACGCCTCATCTGCCGAAATGAAATCCAATGTATTGACCTCATCACGTAAACGGATCTGCTGCCCGATCATCGTGATATTCTCATCGGTCACACCTTCATCAAAGAATACAGAAATCGTAACTGTATTCTCCAAATCCGTCATCGCAGTACGGAAATTCACAATCACACAATAAAATAAACCAAACAAGAACAGACAGGAAACGATTGTTCCGATGGATGCCAATGAGAACAAAAGGTTTCTTCTAATATTTTTAATACCCTGTCTGATACTATACATGAATGAACTAATCCTCATCGATATACCCACCTTTTTGCTCATCGCTGATTATTTCGCCATGCTTCAACGTAATTACACGTTTCTTCATCATATTGACGATTTCTTTGTTATGCGTTACAACCACAACGGTTGTTCCCTTCTTATTGACATCCTCCAGAAGTCGCATAATTTCCCATGAATTCTTTGGATCCAGATTTCCAGTTGGCTCATCCGCAAGCAAAATCTCCGGTTTATTTACCAATGCTCTTGCAAGTGCCACTCTCTGCTGCTCACCACCGGATAACTGCTTCGGAAATGATTTGTACTTATCTGCAAGTCCAACTAGTGTCAGCATCGCAGGCACCTGACGACGGATATACCGGCTCGGTGTCTCAATAACACGCTGTGCAAATGCAACATTCTCATATACAGTCCGGTCCTTCAGCAGACGGAAGTTCTGGAATACAACTCCGATCTTTCGTCGGATCTTTGGTATATTTTTTCTCTTTAATTTACTGTAATCGGTATCTGCCACCCGAATCTTACCGGAGGTTGGATCTAATTCCTTTAACAACAGCTTAATCAATGTTGTCTTACCAGATCCGGAAGATCCTACAATAAATACGAATTCACCTTTTTCTATTTTCAAACTCACATCGTTCAAGGCATACGTCTTACTAGCCGGATACCGCATCTTCACATGACTCAGTTCTAACATCTTACTATCTATCTCCTTTTTGGCATCTTTCCTAGTACTCTAGCGATTCCATATACTTCATGTATTTCACAACCATAAGGGCGATTTTAAATGTAATGGCATCTTCAAATACGCGAAGGTCAAGTCCGGTACTCTTCTGAAGTTTATCCAGACGATAAACCAGAGTATTTCGATGAATATACAACTGACGGGATGTTTCAGACACATTCAAGCTGTTCTCAAAGAACTTATTGATCGTCATCAATGTCTCCTCATCGAACTCATCCGGTGATTTTCCATCAAAAATCTCCTTGATAAACATTTTGCAAAGCGGAAGCGGTAACTGATAAATCAATCGGCCAATTCCAAGATTGCTGTATGCAATAATCTTTCTGTCACTGTAGAAAATCTTTCCTACATCCAAAGCAAGCTTTGCTTCCTTATATGAACGGGATACTTCCTTGATCTCGTTGACAATCGTACCATATGCAACATTGACGGATGACATAGCTTCCGTATTCAGCATATCCACGATCACCTTTGCAGTCTTTCGCATATCATCATACGTTTCACTCGGTTTTACTTCCTTCACCAAAATGATATTCTTCTCATCCACCGCCGTAATGAAATCCTTTGTCTTGCTGGAGAACAGAGTTCTGACTGTCTCCAATGCATTGGTATCCTTCTCCGTCTTTGTCTCAATAATAAATACAATTCTCTTTACATCCGTCTCGATATGTAACTTTTTTGCACGATTATAAATATCTACCAAAAGCAGATTGTCAAGCAGAAGGTTTTTAATAAAGTTATCCTTATCAAAGCGTTCCTTGTATGCTACCAGAAGATTCTGGATCTGGAAAGTCGCCATCTTTCCAATCATATATACATCCTCGGCATCCCCTTTTGCCAGTATTACATATTCCAGTTCGTTCTCATCATACACTTTAAAGAACTGAAAGCCACGAATCACCTGGCTGTCTGCGGCGGATTCTGAGAATTTTACAACCTCATCCTCATATTCTTCCATTCCACGCATCGTTGTCGCAAGTATCTTACCTTCCGTATCCATCACGCAGAGTTCCACTCTTGTAATCGATTTAATTCCAGTAACTGTATCCTGCAGTATCTGATTCGAAATCATTCGTCCACCCCTATTCTTTGTTGTGAATTTTAAAAATTCTGTAACAAAATTGTAACATTTGTGTATTTCTCTGTCAATGTTAAATATTTTCCATACACTTAACATTACCTATACTCATACAAAGTACATTCTACACGAAAAATGCGAAAAAAAAAAGAGGAAACGCATAATTTTTATGCATTTCCTCTGAAAAATCACACTTTGTTCAAATTTTAGAACCAAGCACCTGACTAGTTGATGATGATCTCCTCTGTCTCCTTATCGAAGATGTGGATCTTGCTCAGGTCAAATGCGAACTGAACTGTATCACCAGGTCTTGCTGTTGTACGTGCATTTACTCTTGCTGTGATATCGAACTGATCGATTGTGAAGTACAGATATACTTCAGCACCAAGCATTTCGTAAATATTGATTCTTGCATCGATAACACTCTCAGGTGAAGACTCGATGAAGAGCTGCTCATCATGAATATCCTCTGGACGGATACCAAGAACAACTTCCTTATCAAGGAAATCACCGCTGATAAGCTTCTGAGCCTTAGCATCAGGAACCTTGATTGAGTGAGAACCGAACATAAGTAATACGTCTGCTCCAGACTTAACAACCTTACAATCGATGAAGTTCATAGGTGGCATACCCATGAATCCAGCTACGAACAGGTTGCATGGCTTGTCATACAGATTCTGAGGTGTATCAACCTGCTGGATAATACCATCCTTCATAACTACGATTCTTGTACCAAGAGTCATAGCCTCTGTCTGGTCATGTGTTACGTAAATGATAGTTGTCTGCAGTCTCTGGTGAAGCTTAGAGATCTCAACACGCATCTGAACACGAAGCTTAGCATCCAAGTTTGAAAGAGGCTCGTCCATAAGGAATACCTTAGGCTCACGAACGATTGCACGTCCCATAGCCACACGCTGTCTCTGACCACCTGACAAAGCCTTTGGCTTTCTGTCAAGCAGATGCTCGATATCAAGAATCTTAGCAGCCTCATGTACCTGCTTATCAATCTTCTCCTTTGGTACCTTTCTAAGCTTCAGACCGAATGCCATGTTATCATAAACTGACATATGTGGATACAAAGCGTAGTTCTGGAATACCATCGCAATATCTCTGTCCTTAGGCTCTACATCGTTAACCATCTTGTCACCGATCCAAAGCTCACCGGAACTGATATCCTCAAGACCTGCGATCATACGAAGTGTTGTTGACTTACCACATCCTGAAGGTCCAACGAAGATGATGAACTCTTTATCTTCAATATCCAAGTTGAAGTCCTTTACAGCGTTGAAGCCATTTGGATAAATTTTATAAACATTCTTAAGTTGTAAACTAGCCATTTTGATTTTTCCTCCTTAGATTTTAGCTATAATCATCTGACTCATGATGTTTGTATGATACACCAAACAGCCTGAAGTTGCCATATTACTATTCAACAAATAAGGTAGAAAAATATTGTGTAATTTGTATATGAAAATTTTTTTCATGTTTTTTTTGTGGATTTTTCACAAATTTTACACAAAGTATCCTAGTTATATTTTGTGAAACCTTCACCATAAGCCTCACGAATATCTCCAACAAAACAAATTGCCCGGTCATCCAGTTCATAAATTTTACGCTTGACATTTACCATTTCTTTCGAACTGAGTGCACAGAGCAGCATCTGTTTTGGACAGCCCGTGTAACCGCCCTGTGCCGGAACCCTTGTCACACCGCGTCCAAGCTGTCCGATGATATATTCCGCGACTGCTTTTTCCTCATTTGAAATAATATACATCAGCTTGGCACGATTCGGTCCCTCCAGCACAAAATCTGACACCTTTGTCATAACAAATAATACAATCAGTGCGTAAATTCCATTTCGAAGTCCGAAGACACCGATGCCAAATAAGATAATGATCCCGTCCACACCTGCCATCAATTTCGGAACAGATATATGCGGGATCCGCCGGTTCATAATCTGTGCTGCCATATCCGCGCCACCCGAAGATGCATTTTGCAGAAAAATCAATCCAAGTCCTCCACCCATGATTACACCGCCACACAGGCCATCTACCAGCACATCCCCTGTCAAAAGCGGCAATGGGCGGATCAGTCCAAGGAACACGGACAGACACACCGTCGCATAAACGGTTCGATAAAACGAAAGCTTTCCAAGTACTTTATATCCTATAAGGAACAGGGGGATATTGACCAGCACATTTACCAGCCACATCGGAATCCGAAACAGATGCTCCAGCAAAACCGCCAGTCCCGTCACACCGCCAGTCACAAGCTCCAGCGGATTAAAATATACAACCACAGAAAATGCCATCAGAAATGCTCCGACTGTCATCAATCCATACCGTTTACCTGTCATCCATCAAACCTCCAATCAATTTATTTTTTGACATAAAAAAGACTCCATACTGTATCTTAGTATGAAGTCTCCTGTACATTTTTATTCTCAACACTAATGATTGCTGTCCGATGCGCCAATGATGATAACAACATCATAACCATCTGTGGATTCTGTCACATTGCTTGTGACGGTTCCCACTTCATAGCTTGCATTCGCAAAATACTGCACCAGTTCTTTTCCTACACCATCTTCTCTTGCAACAATCTTGGTATCAGAAAGTGCTTCTGTATAATCGGATGCATTTGTATCCGCATATCCATTTGCATTCAAAGTATCGCACCAGCGTCCTGCAAGTCCGGCTATATCTGTGCTGTTCAGGACTAAAATTTTCTTATCCGTTGCGCTGACTGCTTCCGTCTCCTGAGCAGCTTCCGTTGTCTCCGCTTCCGTGGAAGGTGTGATTTGCAAATCATCCACCTGGGAATCTGTCAATGCATTCTGATCCAATGTTGTTGCCGGTGTATCCTTTGCAGTATTCCCTTTAAATACCTGCAATACAAAAAACGCACCAAATACAACAATCGCAATTCCTAATATAATAACAGCTGCCCGAAGTAACATCGAAAAGAACAATCCAACCGCCGTCTGCTGCTTTCTTCCACTCATAATTTTCTCCTATCTGCAATATACAACTTTTCTTGTAGTTCCTATGTTTCTGTTTTGCACATAATTTCAATACATTTGTCAAGTATAGCAAATGTTATTGTTTTTTTCAACCGTTTATAGCATAATCATAGTATGGTTTTTTTGTGAAAATTTTGCATCCTGCTATATATAATTTTTTATCAAGGAGGTTCTGTCCCTATGAAAACAGCACTTATTACCGGTGCTTCCCGCGGAATCGGCGAAGCCACCGCCTATCAGTTAGCAAAAGAATTCGACTGTGTTGCCATTGTGAGCCGGAATACCGACGGAAAACTAAATACCGTCGCGAATCAGATTCACACCACAACCAATTGTGAATGCATTCCATTTACCGGAGATGTGTCTGACTTCGCATTTGTCGAAGATTGCGTCCAGTCACTTGCCGCATCCGGGCATCCGGTCGATACACTCGTCAACAACGCAGGTATCTCGCTCGTCGGACTTTTTCAGGATCTGACTCCGGAAGAATTCGACCGCATCCTGCGCATCAATGTAACTTCCGTCTACAACACTTGCCATGCTGTGATTCCTAATATGGTACGAAACCAATATGGACGTATCCTGAATATCTCCTCGGTCTGGGGACTGGTCGGTGCCTCCTGTGAAGTCGCCTATTCGGCAACGAAGGGTGCCATCAACAGTCTGACGATGGCGCTTGCAAAGGAGCTTGCGCCAAGTCATATCGCAGTCAATGCGATTGCTTTCGGTGCCGTGGACACGACCATGAACGGTCATCTGTCTGTCGAGGAGAAGAAGGCACTCTGCGAGGAAATCCCGGCAGAAAAAATGGCGGCTCCCGAAGAAGCCGCCGCCTGTATCTCTCATATTTTGGCAATGCCGGATTATATGACCGGCGAAATATTGAAATTCGATGGTGGCTGGATCTAGCCACCATTTCCCTTTTCCGAATTCTTTTCCAAACTCATTACGAATCCTTCTTACGCAGGTTTTTGATTGCTGTTGTAAGCTTGATTGGATTTCCGTAACGCAATGTCGAACTCCGGAAGATCTTACCACCGATCACACCCATAAGTGCAACGGAAATATACAGAATGACCGCAGATACGATGATCTCCCATGTCTGTACATGTCCCATCGCCACGCGCGCAAACATGGCACTGTAAGAGCTAAACGGCAGGAAGGAACAGACTTTCATCGGTACACCGTCTACCTTGTCAAGCTGAAGCAGCACAACAAAATATACAATCATGATAATCATCTGCGCTGATCCGGCGGACTTATTCAGATCCTCAATCTTCGATACCAGTGCCCCAAGTGCACCATACAGAAACGCATAGAAGAGGAATCCGCCAATACCGAATACTGCAAATACAACCAATACATTGGCTGGGATATCCAGGAACATGCCAAGGTCAATGCTCCAGAAATCTTTATTGTACTGGTACGAGCCAAGCAGACAGACCGCAATGATTCCGACCTGAAATACCGTTGCTACGGCACCTGCAAATACCTTGCCGAACAGCAGTGCCGTTGAATCGGTACTGGTAACCAGAATCTCGATGGAACGGTTGCTCTTCTCATTTGTAACAGAAGACGCAATACTCATGCCATACATGATGATGAGCATAAATATCAGAATCACAAGCACATAGCAGTACCAGAAATTCTGTGTGCTGTCCTTGCCAAGCACATACTCTTCATGGGTAATTTCCTTATAGGATGCCTCCATGAATTCATTCAGATCCAGGTCATGCTTCTCACAGTAATCCAGTTTGACGAGCATCCCCAGATAGCTGTCAAAGACAGCCGCATCGGAATTATCCATGCTCTTGTTATATACATAATAATCGTAGTCTGACAGCGAATGAACCGCAAATCCGGCAGCCGCTTTTTCATCTTCAACCGCTTTTTTCAAAGCATCCTCACTGTCAAAGCTGACCAGATTTATTCCTGTTTCCATAGAACCCCATACTGAGCCATCCACGTCAATGATCAAATTTCCATCCGGATCGTAGACGCCGTATGTATGCTCTGCATCTGCCTCTGCGGAAGAATCCTCCTTTGAAGTGCTGTCCTGAACGGTAGAATCCTTCTTATCTCCCGTAATTGCATCCTTGACACGCGGAACAAACATGATGCCCGCTGCCAAAACAGCAATCAGGATTGTGGATATCACGTATGACTTGCTCTTAAAATAGTTATCAAGCTCAAACTTTAATATCGTGAAAAACTGTTTCATGTTATACCGCCTCCTTTGCTGCTTCTGTGTCTGGTTCTTCATCCCCGACACAGGAGATAAAGATATCATTCAAGGATGGCTCATAGGCTCCAAACTGGTGGATTTCAACACCTGTCTGTTTACAAATATCAAGAATCTGCCACATATCGGCCTGCGGTTTCAATTCAAGCACCACGTACTTTTTAGTCACGCGCTCAACAGCTGCATAAGAAGGCAGCTTCTCCCTGCAGATATCAGCCAGCTCCTGCGGGCTGTAATTGTCCGCCGATATCGTCTTTCTGCCACGTCCGTACGTATCCTTGATATCATGGAGATGTCCGGATAATACGACATCTCCATGATTGATGATCGCGATATCCTCGCAGAATTCCTCCACATAGCTCATCTGATGACTAGAGAAAATAACGATGCGCCCTTCGCGGATCAATTCCCGGATGACGTCCTTTAACACCTGTGCATTGACTGGATCTAACCCGGAAAACGGCTCGTCTAATATGACTAACTGTGGCTCACCAACCAGAGTTGCCGCAAGCTGTACCTTCTGCTGGTTTCCTTTCGATAATGTCTCTAAATTCCGGTCAATATATTCGGATACATGAAGACGATCCAGCCATTTCACAGTGCTCTCATTCGCCTGTTTCTTATTCATGCCACGGAGCATTGCCAGATACACCATCTGGTCACGTACTTTCTTCTTTGGGTAAAGTCCCCGTTCCTCCGGCAGATATCCAACCTGGCTTGCCGTCGGGTGAAAGATTGCTCCATCAAGCATAATCTCACCAGAATTCGCATGGAATACATCCATGATAATCCGGATCGTCGTCGTCTTACCTGCGCCATTTCGACCAAGCAGTCCGAGCGCCCGTCCGCTCTCCACCGCGAAGCTGACCCCGTGCAGGATTTCTTTTTCCCCGAAGCTTTTTCTTATTTCTTTTAATTCGAGCTTCATAACCTCTTCCTTCTTTCCTGTCTACCGATTTTGTTATTCCCGCTTACCTCGTATTATACAAATGCAAAAATCTGTATAAAAATAACATGTCCCCAATATAGCAGAATTAATTGTCGTTTACAACTATCTGCCCCTGCATTTCATCTGTCCGCCAGATAAAATACAGGTCTATTGAAAACATGTTATGATCCGTCACCATGTATCCGCATGATGGCCGGCATGCACATCCGTGCATATTCTTTGTATTATTATCAACTGTTATGGCAGTGCATACTTCTGTTCATATGCGCGGTACTGTTCGTCGTACCACTTCGCATCCTGCTCCTTCACTACTTTGCGGTGCTCATGTGCATCAAGTTCGTCATCCTCCACCTGGATTACGCAAGTAGCAATATTCGAGCAGTGATCGGAGATACGCTCGTAAGTATCCGAGATATCTGACAGGCTCAGTCCAAGCTCAATCGTACATTTGCCTTTACGCAGACGCTTGACATGACGTTTCTTAAGTTCTTTGTTCATATCGTCCATCAACTCTTCCAAAGGCTGTACAAGTGCTGCTTTATAACGGTCATTTTGCTCAAATGCATCAACAGTCATCGTCAGGATATCTTTGAGTGCCTTGCTGTAGACAGCAAGCTCATCCATCGCCTTCTTCGAGAAAATCAGTTCTTTCTTATGCATCTGTTCCACTGCCAGCAGTATATTCACCGCCAGATCCGAGATACGCTCAATATCTCCCAGCGAATGAAGCATCAGTGACAGGCGGTGTCCATCTTCCTTCGAAAGATCTTTCGTGGAGAGCCGGAGCAGATATGTGCCAAGCTGATCCTCGTATTTGTCGACGGTATCTTCTTCCTTGCGGATCCGTTCCGCTATTTCCTCGTCGTATGCGGTAAGCAATCCGACTGCACGTCCAACGGATTTCATAGAGAGCTCTGCCATCTCAGAAGCTACCTTCTGACACTGCATGATTGCGAAACCAGGTCTCTCTAAGAATACAGGATCCAGAAGCTGCAGTACCTTGTCATGCTTGCTAAGCTCGTCCTCTTCCTCGTCGTCATCCTTGATGGTCTTGACAGCAAGGAACTCCAGGAATCCGGAAAGCGGAAGCAACACAATCGTTGCGGCAATATTAAAGATCGAATGGATCGTTGCAATTCCTACCTCATTTGCCGCCTGCGGCAGGAATGCATAATGTACCAATGCATTGGAAATATAAAATACTAACATGAATACAACTGTTCCGATTACATTAAAGTAAAAATGAACCGCTGCCGCACGTTTTGCATCCTTACTTGCTCCCACACTTGAGATCATCGCAGTCGTACAGCTGCCGATATTCTGTCCCATAATGATAGGAAGGGCAAGTGCATAGGAGACAGCACCCGTGGAACAAAGTGCCTGCAAAATACCTACGGACACAGAGGAAGACTGCATGATTGTCGTCAATACAAAGCCTGCAATAACTCCGAGAAGCGGATTCTCAAACTTCGTCAGAATCTGTGTAAACTGCGGAACATCCTTGAGTGGTTCCACTGCCGAACTCATTGCGGTCATACCATACATCAGAATCGCAAAGCCGAGTAAGATTGTTCCGATGTTATGCTTCTTCTCACTCTTGCAAAATACAACTAAAATCGCTCCGATTACAGCCAGAATCGGCGTAAAAGAGGTCGGCTTCAGCATCTGAAGGAAGAAGCTTCCTCCGTCAATACCGGACAACGACAGCAGCCACGAGGTTGCCGTTGTACCGATATTCGCACCCATGATAATACCGACTGCCTGATTGAGCTTCATGATACCAGAGTTAACAAAACCAACAACCATAACCGTCGTCGCTCCGGATGACTGGATGACTGCCGTTACACCTGCGCCAAGCAACACAGCAGACCACTTATTGGAGGTAAGGCGTTCCAAAACCTTTTCCAGCTTACCACCCGACATCTTCGCTAATGCGTCTCCCATTATATGCATACCGTACAGAAACAATGCGAGACCACCAACCATGGATAGAACGTCAAAAATATCCATCTTTTTCTCCTATTCTCTTTATTGACATTTTATGAGCCGGTCTGCTGGATTTTACCCAAAATTCACCTAATTTTTACAGTTTCCGGTCTTTAACAATAATACAACCTTGAAGAGGTCTCCGTCAATCATTATTTCCACTTTGCCGTTCTGTAATTCCATCAGGCTCTGCGCAATGGATAGTCCTAATCCATTGCCCTCTGTATTTCTTGAACGGTCACCACGGACAAACCGTTCCTTTAATTCATCGCCGGAGATGTTGAGTGGTTCCCTCGAGATGTTCTTGAAGGTCACTGTGATTTCTCCCTGTTCTGCCTCATCCATATCGATGTATACCCGGCTGTTTGGCTGGGCGTACTTGATGATATTTCCGATCAGATTGTCGAACACGCGCCACAGATGTCTGCCATCTGCCATGACATGGCAGTCTGCCTGTGCGCCATATTTCTTCGTCAGATAATTCGTCACTACCGGTTGCAGCTTACATGCCGCAAGCCGCTCTTCGAATTCTCCGAGTGCCTGTTCTAAGAGCATTTCCACATCGGTCGGCTCCATATGCACTTCCAGATTACCCGTAGACGCTTTGCTCGCCTCAATCAGATCCTCGATCAGCTTCTTGAGCCTTGCAGACTGCCGCTGCAGCACCTCCAGATATTCTGCATCCTTGTCACTTAAATCTCCCTCCTTGGAGAGAATATCCACGTAATTGATAATAGACGTAAGCGGTGTCTTGATATCATGGGAGACGTTCGTGATAAGCTCCGTCTTCATCCGCTCGCTCTTCATCCGCTCTGCCACTGCCACGCGCACGCTGTCCTGAATACAGTTTAACGTCTCGCCATGTGCAGCAAATTCCGGCAGCATATGTGTCGTATCGATCTTATAATTCGTCTCGCCGTCTGCAATCTTCTTCGCACCATCCCTCAGCCGATACATCTGCACGATCACGCGGATCAGGAATACCGCAAGTAAAGCCGCACATACCAGGTCCAGCACGATTGCCAGTCCGGCAGAACCACTCGCAACTACGAGCATAAAACGGAGCAGTGCGATTCCGAGCACGCCGCCAACCCATTTCCAATAGAGGTTAAAATGTCTTCCAAGGAAACGGAATGTATCCCGGAGCTTGCCAAACACCCATTTCACAAGCCGCACAAGCAGTTTACAAAGCCGCCAGATCAATGTGTTTGCAAACATTGCCCAGCCATCTGCCTTCATCCTGGTCGATGTCGTCATAAGAAATGGTGGGAAAAGGACTGCCACAACCGCTACGAAAATCCCGATGCCGATAATCTCTTCCATCGTGGAATATGTATACCAGATCAATACATTCTGTGCAACGGCGATGAGTGCAACTGCAAGATAGAGAAATATATCATACGGAATCCGGTCAAATGCATTGCAGGTAATCCCCGCCTGTCCTCTCCGGTGTCCGGATGCTGCAATCAGAAATCCTCCCATGATGATCATACAGATCAACGATACACCAAACAATCCGGGGGCCACCTTCACGACTGGTCTGCAATAGTGAAGCACGATAGACTCTGCATACATATCCTCAGCTGTCAGATCAGATTTTACATATCCGTATAATGTATAGGAAACCGGAACACTCTGTTCCACTACCTGTGAAACCGTCCCGTCATCTGACAGAGTCAATTCCTGATACTGGATATTACCTTCTCCCAGTTTTTTTGTCGCACGTTCCAACGCTTTCACGTACCCTGCATCATTGGACAGGTAATAAACGAAATTCGTATTTATCAACTGCACATATGGATTCCGGTTGTCATAATCGCAATTAATTTCCAGATCGTTAAAGGTTATATTACTCCAATCCCAGTACTGGTCCCGCACTGAACTTGGAACTTCCAGATTGGAAGAAAACGCTTCATCATCTTCATCATATACGCACCAGTCATCGTAGCTGTATTCGTCCGGTACATAATTTTCTTTCCAAAATGTAATTATATCCGACAAAGAGAGTTTGTAACGAACCTCCGTCGTTCCGGTAAATACCTCCGTCTGCTGTGGCAGCACGTCATGAAACTGATACCCTGCTGATTCATAATTCGCAAGTCCCGGATATTTCTTCACATCATCCGGTACGACCCGAAAAAAGAAATTGCTGTTTTTCTCATCAAAATAATCCTCATAATACCGGATGACATGGTTTTCACCGGTCTCCTTTGCATCCTGTATCTCCTGCAGATATTCCTGATAATATGTCTGCACACTGCTTGCAGATTCCTCCACAAGCTGGCTCATATACTCATCATAGACGGCGTCCGCCTGTGTCTGCCTGGAATTACCATAGGAAAAAGCCATTACTACAACAAACCCGGACACCACAACCATAAGGATCGATACCGCAAGCACCATCGCAGCCGCTGTCTTTGCCACTGCACTTTTCTTTAATTTGTCCATTTTATCATTCCTTCCCAAACATATACCCTTGTCCCCAGACTACCTTGATGTAGCGTGGTTCTGAAGGATCTGCCTCGATTTTCTCACGCAAGTGGCGAATATGTACCGCAACGGTGCCCTCCTGTCCAAACGGAGCATCCTCCCAGACTGCACGATAAATATCCTTTGGTGCATACACCGTATTCGGATGTTCCATCAGGAATTTTAAGATTGCATATTCTGTCTTCGTCAGGTTCACAGGTTCTCCATCAATCGTAACCTTCTTCGCCCTGTCATCCAGACAAACCCCGCCGATCTCGAGCGCATCTGTCTCCTGCTTCTTCGGGACATTTCCGCCAAGCATCATGTAACGGCGCAACTGTGCCTTTACTCTTGCGATCATAACAACCGGGTTAAATGGTTTGGTAATATAGTCGTCCGCACCGACGGAAAGACCAAGAATCTTGTCTGTATCCTCACTTTTCGCTGTGAGCAGGATAACCGGGACATTGGACGTCTTGCGAATCTCGTTCATCGCCGTGATGCCATCCATAACCGGCATCATGATATCCATCAGCACAAGCTGTACATCCCCGGTTTTCAGCTTCTCGCAGGCTTCCTGTCCGTTGTACGCTTTCGTCACCTGGTACCCTTCTGCAGACAGGTAAATACCAAGTGCCTCCACGATATCCTTCTCATCATCACAGACCAAAATGTTATACATATGTCTCTCCTCTTTCTAATCGGTAATTTCCGGTCATACAGGTATCCCTGTTGCTATGATACCTGTATTATCGCAAAATGAATTTTAAGATACTAGATTTTATATATTTAAGATTTTATTAAGAACGGTTCATTTCTTTTCGATCCTGCAGCACAGGAAATGCCTTCCGGATCTTTGTCACATCGTTTTGTATATCGTATACGAGCAGTTTTTCCTCCTTGCAGGAAGCATCTGCAAGCCGGATTTCTTTCATCGGCACAAGCAGACTTCCATCCGGAGCATATACCCCCGAATCGCCGGAATAATATTGCCCATCCATATCGCCGCAGCAGTTCACACCTGCCACATAGCACTGATTCTCGATGGCACGTGCAGCAAGAAGTGTCTTCCAATGTGACGTACGTGCTTCCGGCCAGTTCGCAGGCACGATAAAAAACTCTGTCTCCGGCACCATCGCCCGGAACTGTTCCGGGAAGCGGAGATCATAGCAAATTGCAAGTCCTGCCTGAAATTCTCCGAGCCTTCTGGTACAAAGCTTCTCTCCACCACGGAAATGTGCATGTTCTTCCCCATAGGAAAATGGATGGATCTTGGCATAGTCCATTGCAATTTTACCATCCGGCGTCACGATTGAATAGTGATTCTCACAGAGTGGTTCGTTCTTTTTCACCCAGCCGATGCCGATTGTCTTGTGGTGCCGCCTCGCAAGTGCCGATACCTGTTCAATCGTCCAGCCGGTTGTTGGTTGGTTCGTCATGTCCGGAGTGCTATCCGTTTGCGCACGCGACTGTATCTCAGCATCCGATTGACAAATTTCTGCCGTCACATCGGTATGCATCGAGAATCCCGTCAGGCTCATCTCCGGGAACAATACGATCTCCGCGTCCGCGGCTATCACAAATTCCTCTGCCCGGACGAGATTCGCCTGTTTGTCTTCCCATAGGATATTCGTTTGTGCCAGTGCAATCCGCATACGCTGTCTACCTCCACACTTTTACCACTGTCCCATCACTTTATGCATAAATGCGCCAACCTCTTCCCAGGCGCGCTTTGACTCCGGTATCACTGTGCCGCTCATCTGAAACACATGAAACATTCCTTCATATACTGTGAATCGTACCGGAACGCCTTGTTCCTTTGCCTTCTTCGCAACCGATACCGCATCATCATACAGCATCTCATGCGTCCCGACCTGGATCAGCATCGGTGGAAATCCGGTAAAGTTACCATACATTGGAGAAATCAAAGGGTTCTTCGCATCATTTTCCCCGATATAAGGACTATGCAGCAGCATCTCTCCGCCGCCGTCTGCGCCAAAGACCGGATCGATCTCCCGGTTCTTCGTGTAAGATTCCCCGGTGATTGCCAAATCGGTCCAAGGTGACATCGCTACTAATCCCGCCGGCATCGGCTCTCCGTTTGTGCGCAGTTCCATACAGAGTGCCATCGCCAGACCACCGCCTGCGGAATCACCCGCAACGATAATCCGTTCTGATTCATAGCCTTTATCACGCAGCCATTTGTATGCAGCGACTGCATCTTCTAATGCCGCCGGAAATGGGTGCTCCGGTGCCAACCGGTAATCGATGGAAAGCACTGCCGCGCCACTGCTGATCTCGGCGTAAAGTCCTGCCATCTTCCGGTACTGTCCCTGCAATCCGGACATATACCCGCCGCCGTGAAGCTGCAAGATCACATATGGATTCTCTGATCCGTTCCATGTCAGATATTCCATCTTGAACAGTCCCATGTCGATATGTTCTACAGAAAGATGCTCCGGGTATTCAAACTCTGTGTTCTGAATGGATTTTTCTTTTTTTCTCTGCCATGCCTGCTTTAAAACCGGGTTCTGGTTGACCATGGCTACGATATCACGCATCAGTTCTGCGCGGTGACTTGTCTTGTCGTTCTCCTTCATACATACCTCTCTTTTTATTTTTATTGCGAGCTGCCATCTACTCTACACCTATCCATGTGGTGTGTCGCGCATTCCCAAATATGCAATGTCTTGAAGCAAACAAGTTCTAGCCGCCCTGATAAAATCATTCCAACCGTACGCAACCGCCGCCAATTCGCCATCCTTGGCTCAGTGGCGGCTTGTTTGAACATCGTGTTCAAACATTGCTGATATTCCACAGCGCGTCAAGAACTTCTAAGCTTCAAACATATGCATATTTATGAATTTCGCGACACACCACATGATAAGCGTATTTCTCGCTGGCACCTCGCAACTAATCATATAAACTATACGGATGGATGAGTTTGTACGGTCAAGACAAGTCAGCCATCCGCCTCTACCTTCTTTTTATAATGATACTACACGCGGAAGCGGCGGTTTAGTTCGAGCGTAGTGCTTCGTCCACCGATCATGAAGATTCCGAAGAGCTGGACGAGTACGGTGAATACTGCAACCAGTGTCAGAAGCTTCCATGTGACAACTTCCAGGCTGACCAACAGCAGCTCAATGGCTGCGATCAGGGTCAGTTCGAGCTGCGGCATAATATAGCTTCGCCAGTCGCGGCGGCGCACCATCATAAATACAAAGATTGTAATATTCGTTGCAATCACGACAACCGGAATTCCGATATTGACCGACCAGCCTTCATAGCCAAGAGAAAAATCGACCGCAAGCACAAGTGCCACGCTGATCAATCCCTGAAATATGATTTTTTGCTGTTCATCTGCAAGTGGCTGTGCAGTAAACGTAAATGTAAAATACAGATACGCAATTCCTGCAAGACTCACCAGCGACCAGCGAACACCATGGTACGTCATATAATTGACAATTCCAAGCACGATTACACCGACAACCACGCAGAACGTCACGATGCGGATTGCCAGACGCATCCGTTGCTGTTTCGGGAACATGTCCGGATAGACCGGCTGCACATGCTCCGTCTCAGACAGTGCGCCCTTGCAAAGCGGGCAGATCAGGCTGTCATCCTTCACTTTTATATTACAGCGATTACATTTACTCATAATATACTCCATTCGTCTCCACAGAGACATCAATTCCATCTTCTGCAAGCTTGCGGAAGAATACCTTTTGCACATCGACTTCCCGCACTGCCGAGCTGAATGTGAACACCAGTGTATCCTTATATGACACAACCGCTGCCTTCAGGTTCTGGTTCTTCGACATGGACAAGATCGCATACAGTGACTCCACATAAGCGTCATATGGACTTGCAAGCTTTACCAACCCCAGATTCGTCACACAGCCGGAATTTGCCTTTGCAGACATCTGATAGACGATTTTCATCGCGATATTCTTGATAAAGAGCGGCGTTGCGCGCAGTGCCTTGTTCTTCTCATTTGACACATTGTAAGCCATGATCTCTTCGAGATGTTCCTTCGTGATCTGGCTTTTCAGGCTCTCTGCCACTTGTGCCAGCACCTCTTCAAACGTATAATCCTCCCGCTCTGCCCGGAACATTGCCGACACGACCGCGAAGAAATTCTTCGTTGTAGCAGACCCATAATACGGCCGCAGATTCACCGGTACGCATACCGCAAGCGGACGCCGGTGCGGGATACTGTGCATATATCCCTTATATACCGACCATGCAAATACGCCGAGCAGATATTGATTGACGGTCACGCCGTACTGTTTCGCCACACGCTTGACATCCGGCAGATGCAGATATCCATGCATGATACCGAAATATTCACGTGGGAACATTTCCCCACGGATCACAAGTGCCTTCTCCGTCTTATAACTCTTCTTCGCCGGGCGCTTATAATGCTTCAGATAGCTGTCCTCCCGGTCGACAGTTGTCTCCTCGTGCAACTCCATCCGGTCGCCCTTGCCGATCTCCGGATGCACCAGACGCAGATACTGGTACACAAGTTCCTTCAAGAACATCAACGCACCATTTCCATCTGTCAAAGCATGAAAGACTTCCAGACTGATTCTTCGTTCATAATATAAGACACGGAATAGATATTCCCGGTTTAACAGTGGGTTGATATACTGGCAGGGACTCATATCCTCCTGCAGCACACGCGGTGCCGGGTTCGGGTTATCCTCAAAATAATACCAGAATGCACCCGTCTTCATACGCACATGCATGACATCAAAATACGGAAGCACCATATCGAGTGCCTGCTGCAATTTCTCCGGCTGGACTTCTTCTGTCAGTGTTGCCGCAATCCGGTACACATTGCTTGATTTACGGCTGGCAATCACCGGAAAGAGATTCGCGGTATTGTCCAGCTTATCAAACCGTGCCTCACGGATACGTTTAGGCTGTTTTCTCGAAGATTTTGTTTTTGAAGCTATATCTTTCAGCTCAGGCTTTGCATCCGGTTTCTTCTGCATTTCCTTCATTGTATTCTTATTTGTCGTTTTCTGTTTTTTCCTACTCATTTTTTCAGTCCTAACTTCACCATCTACCTGCATGCGTCATTTTGTATCCATACAATTTCTTGCATTCCTGCTCACAGACCTTACAATAAGAAAAAAGCGGGCTGACATATCGTCAACCCGCGTATTTCCAAGCTACTGATCGGATTCGAACCGACGACCTATTCATTACGAGTGAATCGCTCTACCAACTGAGCCACAGTAGCATGACAACCATCCTCCTGTTTACACAGAAGTTTTAGCTGCATGTGATACTCTACCACACTAACTCAGATTTGTCAAAGCATAAGTTGACTTTGTATCCTTTATTTTTGACACCAACTGCTTATCCTCCGTCAGAATCAAAATCTGCCCGGACGGAATCTCTTCTATACTCGCAAAAAATCCCTGCATCTGTGCATCGTTCATCTGCGGTAGTCCATCAATTATAAGAGGCATTTTTTCTTTGCACATCCTTGCTGCTATCCCTACACGCACTGCCATTCGCACCAGCGGAAAATCTCCTGCATCTATCTGCGTAATATCCGTAAATGCGCCGTTTTTCTTGACTACCAGTCGAAGCTTTTCATCAATCCTCGCATCCTCATACAATCCACCTGTCACACGCTGCATGATATCCGTCATGTGATCATTGATAATATAATCCCATTCTTCTACATAACTTCGGGAAAGCTCCTGGATTGTATTGATGGCAAGCGTCGTCGCATATATTTCTCGCTCAATTGCCTGTTTTCTGCCCTCGCACACACGAATTTCATCCTCCAGATGCGCTTTCTGTTTCTTCCGCTCCAGAATCTCATTCTCTGTCGCACGTAAATCTTCCTTGATATCCATGTATTTCCGGGCAAAGCTCATGTCAATCTCGACATCCTCATATGCCTCATTTTTGCGTTCCAGTTCGTAGACAATTTTCTTGAATTCCTCTTCCGAAGGTGCCTGATTTTCCCCGTTCAGCACACCCTTCCGGTGTAATCCATCTATGATCGTCATCACAACAAACAACGCCGTACAGAACACAAAGAGCTGCCGCACGCCATCATCAAACGGAAGTATATACACCAGCGCGGCAATCACGCCAATTACAACCAAACCGGTCAGTGCAATCATCCACCAACGATCAGTCAGCTTCTTCGGTGCCTTATAATCCTTCAGCAGATCCGCATTCAGAAATACACTGTTTTCCTGCAAAGAATCCAGATGCTCATTTAATTCCTCATCTTCCTCGTATTTCGTGCCCTTTTCCGTATCAATCAATCGTCTGGCTTCACGCTTCCGTTTTGCCGTCTCGATTGCAAACTCCTCATCATTGTCCACAATCTTCTTACGGACTTCTTTCAAAGCTTCCTCGTCCCCGTCGTACTGTTTCAGTTCTTCCTTTAACTCTATAATCTGTTGCTCTGTCTCTGTCACATCCAGTGCATTTTTCTGATCACGCAAGATAGAAAGTGCCCGCCGTTTATCCAGATTGGAAGAACCGGTTGTCGCCAAATTTGTGACAAATGTATTGAGTTCCTCTGCTTCATTCCCTGCATCCTTTTGCTGACGGATATAGAGCGCATCGCTGAATGTCTTTTTATCCACACCGGTTAACGACTCATACAGACTGTTCTTATGCTTGAGCTTACCGACACGTCCATTCTCCACATTTAACACCTGCGTTGTCATGTTATGCCTGCTGAAGCTATGCTCTACCAGATATTCATCGCCATCCTTTATCACATACGCCTTTCCAGAAAATCCGCGTCCATCCATCGGCTTATGGTGTGCCAGATCATCGTCCTCTGTCTCCGGAAATGTACCTATGCCATACAGCGTTGCATATTCAAAATCCGCAACCGTACTCTTACCTGCATTTCTCGTACCATACAATACATTCACGCCCGGCTTCAGGTTGATCTCACGATTATGAAATTTTCCAAAATCTTTTAATAATAATTTACTGAAATACATTGTTATTTGTCTCCTGCGCCAAGCAGGGCTTCCATACAATAATGCAGTGCTTTATCGCGAATTGCCTTATCGCCGCCTTTTTTGTCATCTGACAATTCATCCATCAGCCTGCCAAGCAGATTGTCGTGATTCGACACATATAACTCGTCCATATCGTAATCACATTCTGTCTTATCAATCACTTCGTTGATACAATAACGGCGTGTCAGTTCGCTCAGATTAATTTCCATATTCTGTGCGCTGCGCCCACGCAGCAAAATCCGGTAAATGTTATCCGCCCCCAGCTCCTGCATCTTTCCCTCTACGAGATTACAGATATCGCCGTTTGTATAAGTTGAATTAATATCCATCGCCATATTCACATATTTTCTACACGCAAACGGCACAAATGTGATCGTCGTCTCACCGGAGGTTGTTACCTCTCCTAAAATATAGCCATGCTTTCCGGTCTCCATATAAGAAAGGGGTTCCAATGTTCCGGCAAATGCCATGTGATCTTTCAAAATGTGTGCCGGCTTATGCATATGTCCAAGCGCCACATATTGAAATCCAAGCTTTGCCACATGTTCCTTGGAAAATGGCATATGTTCCATATCTCCACCATGTCCAAGCAGAATGTTATATGCATCTGGCTTGCCTGGTCGCATACGCTCCAGAATCCGTCCAGTGTAAGTCGCATGTCCATAGCTATATCCGCTGATGCAGACATTTAGGTCTTCAAAATACACGCTTGCCGCCTGATCGCGTGGCATCACAACCGTGTTGCTTTCAAATGTATATGTCTCCCATGCAGAACCCGGATCAATATAGTCCTGATCTCCGGCAATAATCACTGTCTTTGTATTCGGAATCTTCCGAAGCTGGAAGTCCAGATCCTTCAAATCCTGTTCTGTCGGCTTTGTATAGAATAAATTTCCTGCAATCAACAATAATTCAATTTTCTGTTCTTCGCACACTTCAATCAAGCGATGAAATGTACTGTAAATCTCCTTTGCCCGCACATCGCTCCAGAGCCTGCCCCGATCCGGCTGTGCGCCCAGATTTACGTCTGCTATATGTATGAATTTCATAGTGTTACTTTGCCTCCATGCAGGCTCTCATGCTCCTGCACCAGTTCCTGATATAAATCCAGCACATTCCAGTGAATGTTATGTTCTGTCACAACTGCCCGATAATTAATCTGTGGCATACCATCTTCTTTACATGCCGCCAGAAAACGATTCAACAACCCATCCGAAAATTCTGAAAATAATATCATCGGATCCGGCAAATCCTTCCCTTCGTACCAATCCCCGGTCTGTTCAAATCCCGGCAATCCGGCATGACATCCGATTGGCTGAAGAAAACGCTTCCGCGCAATCTTCTTGCAGGAATACCCAAGGTGCATGCCAAGTGCTTCTAATTTTCTATGCTGTTCCGCCGGAACACTGTATAAAAATATCGTCGGCATCGCTTCCGCCTCCATTCCCACATTACATACTTCTGATTATTTTATCGCATCGGTACATTGAAATCAAGCTTTTCCAGAAATTCACGAGAGTTTCACAAAGCAAAGGACTGTCCACCATTTCCGCGAACAGCCCTTCTTAATTCGATCCATCACCCATGGATTTCCCTTTATTCATTTAACTCATGAATGTTCTTCGAAAGTTTCCGCAACGAGTCCACAATCTGGGAACTCGCCTGGCTCATACCATCTGCCAGCTTCTGTACTTCCGATGCAACCACTGTAAAACCACGTCCGGCTTCCCCTGCACGAGCTGCTTCTATCGCGGCATTTAAGGCAAGGATTCTCTGACGACCGCTGAAGTCCTCGATCTTCCGTGTCTTCTCGCTTGCGTCATCAATATATTCTACACACTCCTGAATGCCCGTCTGCAGTTTATCCAGCAAACGCTTATTCACTACGGAAGTATAAGATGCGCGCACAAACATATTGATTACATCGCCAAGCAGCGTCGCTGCCGCTTCTATTTCTTCCCTTGTCTTAACATTCACCTTGTGCAATGCCCGGACATAGGCCTCTGCATCGATACCAAGTTCTCCCGCCGTCTTCCGGAATGCATCGTCATCCGGATGTTCCGGCAGCACCTGTCCGCCAATCACACTTCCCAGCACCGTTCCGTCATCCAGCGTAATCGGTATTCCGAAATCCACCAGTCCTGCATGGCAGGAATATACGCCCTTTCCTTCCCGGTCACACTTCTCACATCGTCTACGTCCTTCTGCACTTCCACGAGTCAGGTCAATACAAAACTCTGTAAAGTTGTAACACTCACTGATGTACTTTCCATCGGCCCCGACAGCCACGGTTGCAAGCCCGGTACTTGTTGCCCAGTTCTTCATGATGTCTTCAAATTTCTTCATGTCACAGAAATCTTCAATACGGATCATATATTTTCCACCCCTTCTCTCATGGCTTCGCCATTTCGTAATATTATACAAATCAGTATATCATTTTTGGTGGTTTTATACAATCTTAATTAACGTTCCATGTGTGCATATTTTTCTTTCGTCGCAAGTCCGCCTCGGATATGACGTTCGGACTTGTTGACATCTAACACCTTCCTTGCCTCGTGTGCAAGACGCAGGTTGATCTGCTCTAAGCGTTCTGTGACATCTTTATGTACGGTTGACTTCGAAATACCGAACTTCCGCGCAGCCTGTCTGACCGTTGCCCCTTCCTCAATGATGTATTCACCGATTTCAAGCGCCCGTTCTTCAATGTAATCTCTCAACTATACAAACCTCTGTTTGACTGTTTGTACAGTGTATGAAGATGGTTACGGTAATATGATACCGATTGCTCCCTATATTTCTCAGATAAATCTTGACAATGTTGACTGCATTGAAGCACTTGCTGCAAAGGATACAAAACTCAGAAAAACACTACCGGCGTATTGAACAATTCGCACCTAAAACAGGAACCGTCAGACTTCTACGTCTTACCGAAAAACAATATCAAAATATTTATATGATGTCCGGCGAAACTGATTATCAAGAAAAAACAGTTAGGAGCAACTGTCATATTATGTTATAATTTAATATAAGCAAGGAACAAATGACTACATATTGTATATATAATGGTTTGTCGCTACTAGATGTAATGGTTGAACACCCATCCAAAAATAGTGTATCGTTCAACTTAAAAGTTGATGAAGATATGCAACAAAGCAGAGATTGCAACAAAAGGAAAATGAGGAACATGGATTAGAGTAATATGAGTCCGCTTTGCGAAAAGTAATCAGGGAAACGGAGGACAATTCTATGACAGATAACACAAACAAAAGCTTTTGGGAAAGAATGGCAAGAATATATACTGCATTTATGTCAAAAAACGATACTGCTTATGGGCAAATCTGCAAACTGTCAGAACAGTATATAGACAGTGAGAAGTCTGTCTTGGAATTGGCTTGCGGAACGGGACAGATTACCTTTTTAATGGCAGGAAAATCCGGCTCGTGGGAAGCAACAGATTACTCGGAAAATATGATAAAAGAAGCTGAAAAACGCAATCAAGGCGAACACAAATGTGAACAGCTCCGATTTTGTGTGCAGGACGCAACGAATTTGACTTATGAAGATGAAAAATTTAATGTTGTCGTGATTGCAAATGCTTTACATATTATGCCACAACCGGAGAAAGCATTAAAAGAAATTCACAGAGTTTTGAAAAAGGACGGAATTTTGTTTGCTCCTACCTTTGTTTATGAAAGGGGCTATCCCAAATTGCCGATATGGCTTATGGAAAAAGCCGGGTTTAAAACCTATCATAAATGGCAAAGCAAAGAACTGAAAGAATATGTCGGTAGCGAAGGCTTTCAGGTTGTTGGAGCGGCATTGATAAAAGGCAAACCACTTTCGGAATGTGTTTTGGTTGCAAAAAAATCAATTGATTAAGTCGCTGTGAAATCGGGTGCAAAATAAAAATTATCAATTTATAAAATATTTAGTTGAACACCACTCCAAAAATAGTGTATCGTTCAACCTTGAGAATCGTCCGGAAAAGCAGATACAACCATTCGGATATACGGGCTATCAGATGGAGGCTACAGGAGGATTATATTTTGCACAGGCTAGACGGTATGATGCCGGAGTGGGAAAGTTTGTCAGTGAGGACAAAATATCGGGATTTACTTCTGTACCGGATACATTAAACCGCTATAATTACTGCTGGAATCAGCCGATGGAGCATGCGGATATGAATGTTGTGGGGATAAATTTCGATGAATATGAAGAAGAAATGACTGGAGGCAAAAGAGTAGCACTCGTTGTTAATCCAAATATGGAGATACGATTACTGACTATACAATTGCAGCAGATATTTTAGGATATAAAGTGGTTGGAGAATATTACATTACTAGACAAGATGGGAGTTGTTTTGAATGAAAAATTATCAGAAATATTTAATTAGTGTATTTTGTATTATTATGTTAATTAGTATATTTAGTTTGGGTTATCAAGTTGGAAAGAAGGAGGAAATTATTGTGAAAGGAAATAATAGTATAAAATCTGAGACAGAGATTATTGCAAATGAGACAAAAGGGGAAAAAACAGGAAATTCAATAAGCGTGGCGGGGATTCTTGCATCGTATAAGTATGTTGATAGGGATATAAATCTCGAATATTTTTATAAATTGAATAATACAAGTACATATGAACAAATTCTTGAAGAAATAGGTGAGCCTAACGGTCAGTTTGGTTCGGGAATAATATATCAATATTACGAAATTGATAATAATTTGTATGTGAGCATTTTGTTTTCAAGTAGTGAAAATAAGGGATATGATAAAATAACATTAATAAGGTTATGCACACAGGAGGAAGTATTAGATACTATATATCCAAGATAAAGTATAGTTGAACACCACTCCAAAAATAGTGTATCGTTCAACCCAATAAGCATCCAGACCTTTGTATTATAATTTCACTTACGTACTTTCTTACTCTATTATCCCTTCCGCTCCACATATCTGGCGATTGTCGCCTTCACTTTTCCGATATCGAGTGGTTTCAATATATGCTCGTTCATACCGGCATTTTTCCGGATTCTGAAATAACAGATACGTAATCCGTACATATTTATTCCATACTGAATAGTAAACATTTGCCTCAAGCTTTGTCAACGCTTCCAACAGGATATTTTGTTGCATGTTATTACACAGAATCTTTAACCTCTATTCGAATAACTACTACTTTTTCATTACAACAGTTTCTCAATCTTCTTTATTAACGCCGCCAAATTGATCGTTAACCTGCCATCATACAGACCGACCGGGATATCCGCATCAATTCCATAAATCACAGGGAAGATTTCTTTGTTAAACTCATACACCATAATGCGCTTCTGGTATGGGTCCACAATCCAGTATTCCTTCACACCGGCATCCATGTATTTGGAAAGTTTCTTTCCATAGTCGCGAAGCCGGGTGGATTTTGAGATTACCTCCAGCACAAAGTCCGGCGCACCATATATACAACGCACCTTCATCCGGTCAATGTCGCACAAAATGACGACGTCCGGCTGCAGCATCGTCTTATCATCACAGTCAAGCTGTACGTCAACCGGAGAAATAAATGGCATGCATGGTCCATCATGCTCCAAAATATAATTCGATATCTGCCTGTAAACCTCTCCTGCGATCAACTGGTGAATCGTCGAAGGTGCCGCCATATCATAGATACAACCGTCAATCAACTCTACCCGGCGATCCTCCGGCAGCGCATAATAATCCTCCAGCGTATACTGTCCCTGAACCTTTGCCGCGTATGCTGTTCCGGAATCCTCTACCATATCCGCATACAGGTAATCACGGTCGCCATTTTCAAAGATACGTGCCAATGCCTCAAGCGTATCATAGCGCGGCGATTTCGTTTCGCCCGTAAATATCTTCTGCACGGTTCCAAGCGGAACCCCCGACATCTGCGACATCATGTTATACGTGTATCCATGTTCCCGCTTCTTTTCTTTCATTTCTTCGATTGTCATATGCATCGCTCCTTTGAAAAATTCTTTCATTACCGATACCTTTATATTTAGTATAATACTCTTCTATGTATAAATCAACCGTTTTTTACCCGTTTTATATCCAAATATTTGATTTTTTATTCTATGTTACATCCGTTAAGTATCCGTTTTTATTCAGTTAAGAACTCGTTTCTACTAAAAATGCAACTTATAATTGACATTTTTTCTCGGATAGTGATAGTTTAATAATCGATAAATGGACATACTACAGAAAAATGGTGAAAAATATGAATGAGAACATAAAATCTGCCAATCCGCTTGGCACACAAAAAGAATCAAAATTACTTGTAAAATTCGCAATTCCATGCATCATTTCGATGCTGGTAACTGCTCTTTATAACATTGTCGACCAGATCTTCATTGGGCAGGGTATCGGAATCAACGGAAATGCAGCGACAAATATTACATTTCCACTCTCGACAACATGTACGGCAATTTCCCTGTTGCTCGGAATCGGAAGTGCGACCAATGTCTCCCTGAAGCTTGGCGCAAAAGAGGATGAAGAATCTGCCAATTACGCAGGATGTGGTATCTGCTTAATGACGATCTTCGGACTTATCTTATTCGCATTTACCTCCATCCTGCTTACACCAATGCTCAAATTCTTTGGTGCAACAGCGGAAGTTCTTCCCTATGCACAGGAATATACGCGTATCGTTGCGATCGGATTCCCATTTCTGATTGCCAACACCGGTATGAGTAAGCTGATTCTTGCCGACGGTAGCCCGCGTTATTCGATGATTTCCATGCTGATCGGTGCCATCGTAAATACAATTCTTGATCCAATCTTCATTTTTACATTGGATATGGGAATGCGCGGTGCCGCACTTGCAACGATTCTTGGACAGATTGTATCCTTCTGCATCAGTTTGCGATACATGTTTCATTTCAAGACTATCCGGTTGCGCAGACGGTGTTTCCGCATCCATGGAACTTATTTTGCAAACATCACGCGCCTTGGTGCCAGTGCATGCTTCAACCAGATTGCTATGACCATCGTACAGATCGTGATGAACAACGTCCTGTCACATTATGGTACATCATCCGTGTATGGAAGTAATATCCCGCTTGCCTGTGCCGGTATTATCACGAAGGTTAACATGATCTTCATGTCCTTTGTCATCGGTATCTCACAGGGCATCCAACCGGTCATCGGATTTAATTACGGCGCAAAGAAATACAACCGCGTGAAGAAAACATATCTTCTGGCACTCGCTACCGCTACCTTCCTGTCGCTGATTGCATTTGCATGCTTCCAGCTTTTCCCAAGACAGATCATCCGTGTCTTTGGAGAAGGAAGCGAGCTTTACTATCAGTTCTCCGAACGGTATTTCCGGATTTATATGTTCTTCACCTTAATCAACGGCATCCAGCCTGTAACTGCGAATTTCTTCAATTCCATCGGCAAATCGCAGCTTGGTATCTTTATGTCGCTGACGAGACAGATTCTCTTCCTGCTGCCACTCATCGTGATCTTCCCGATCTTCATGGGAATCGATGGTGTCATGTATGCAGGTCCGATTGCAGATATTGCGGCCGCTGTGGTCTGTGGTGTGTTTACGATCAAGGAATTGCGCGAGCTATCACGGCTGAATTCGCAACAACAAAATGTATAAGAATCGGTTGTCGCTCCGCATTACCAAACATATATTTATTCCATATTAAACAAGCCGTGCACAAGGTATTTCTACAACCTATGCACGGCTTGTTTTTATAAGCGAGAGGACTCCCTCATGACAAAAAATCTTCCCTTATTTCTATTTTGTGATTCGGTCGATCTTCTCGCGTTCTTCCTGTGTAAACGTCATATTCGCGAGCATGCCGATGTTATCTAAGATCTGGGATGGTCTTGATGCACCGATCAACACACTTGTAATATCGTTATCACGCAGAATCCATGCAAGTGCCATCTCTGCCAATGTCTGACCACGGTTTTCTGCAATCACATTCAACGCACGAACCTTTGCAATTGTCTCCTCATTGACAGCAGTCTCCTTCAGGAATCTGCCATCGGTACGGATACGACTGTCCTCCGGGATACCATTTAAGTAACGGTTTGTAAGTAAGCCCTGTGCCAATGGACAGAATGTGATGATACCGATGCCGTTTACGGCTGCGTAATCTTTTAATCCATCCTCTTCCATCTCACGGTCAAACATATTGTACCGTCTCTGGTTGATGATAAATGGTGTTTTCATCTCCTTGAAAAGCTTCGCAATCTCGATTGTCTGCTCTTTATTGTAATTGGAGATTCCGACATACAATGCCTTTCCACTTCGTACAATGCCATCCAAAGCGCAGGCAGTCTCTTCAAGCGGGGTGTTCGGATCCGGTCTGTGATGATAGAAGATATCCACATAGTCAAGTCCCATCCGCTTCAGGCTCTGATCGAGACTTGCTACCAGATATTTCTTACTGCCCCAGTCTCCGTAAGGACCCGGCCACATCGTATATCCGGCCTTCGTAGAGATAATCATCTCGTCCCGGTATGGACGCAGACTCTTATCTAAGATCTTGCCAAAATTCTCCTCAGCAGCGCCATCATATGGGCCATAATTATTCGCCAGATCGAAATGTGTGATACCGTTATCAAAAGCTGTCTCGCACATATCCATCATCGTATCGAAATTTCCGTTCGAACCAAAGTTGTGCCAAAGTCCAAGCGATACCGCCGGAAGCTTCAAGCCACTTGCACCACAGTAATTGTATTTCATAGAATCGTATCTTGTTTCTTTTGCAATATACATGTTGTACCCTCCTTATACTCCGCAAACTGCCTTTTTATCTCTGATGGAAGCAATATAATACACGATTCACAGCAGACGCGCTCTCGCTCACTTCCGCATGTAGCGGTACTAAATTCGTGACTTTGTCACTCATTAAGTGCCGACATGCTCCAATGGTCTGCTTTAGAATTGTGTATTATATTGCTTCCCAATCTACACAATGCGCAGTTTGCTCATCTATAATGGTTATTATAAACAAAAGGAAAATCGAAAAGAATATAATTTCTTACGATTTTCCTTGAATTTTTTGCTTGTACAACTACCTGAAAATTCTTATTTCCAGGCAGCTCCTTACTTCTTCAAATATTTCTTCAGATACTGCCCCGTATAACTCTTCTTGCACTTGGCAATCTCTTCCGGCGTTCCGGTTGCAACAACCGTTCCACCGCCTTCGCCGCCTTCCGGACCGATATCAATGATATAATCGGCGGTTTTGATAACATCCAAGTTGTGCTCAATGACTACGACCGTATTTCCGCCCTCACACAAACGGCGCAAGATATCGACCAGACGGTGTACATCCGCGAAATGTAGTCCAGTTGTCGGCTCATCTAAGACATAGATGGTTCTGCCTGTGCTGCGGCGGGAGAGCTCGGTTGCAAGCTTGATTCGCTGTGCTTCACCACCAGACAATGTCGTCGATGGCTGACCAAGCTTAATATAGCCAAGTCCAACCTCCTGCAAAGTTGATATCTTACGCAGGACAGATGGCACATGCGCGAAGAACTCACACGCTTCATCGACTGTCATATCAAGTACATCGTAGATACTCTTGCCTTTGTATTTCACTTCCAATGTCTCCCGGTTGTACCGCTTTCCATGACATACTTCACATGGCACATATACATCTGCCAAGAAATGCATCTCAATCTTGATGATACCATCACCACGGCACGCCTCACATCGGCCACCGGCAACATTGAAGGAGAATCGTCCTTTTGTATAGCCCATTGCCTTTGCATCCTTCGTGTTCGCGAACAGATCACGGATCAGATCAAAGACACCTGTGTAAGTCGCCGGGTTCGAACGCGGACTTCTCCCTATCGGCGACTGGTCGATGTTGATAATTTTATCCAACTGATCCAGTCCTGTGATATCGTCATGCTTACCCGGTTTTACCTTCGCCCGGTTCAGCGTTCTCGCCAGATGCTTATATAAGATCTCATTGACAAGTGAACTCTTTCCGGAACCGGATACACCTGTCACACAGGTCATCACACCAAGTGGGAACTTCACATCTATATTCTTCAAATTGTTCTGTCTGGCACCAAGTACCTCGATATATCCGGTTGGCGTTCTCCGTTCTTCCGGTACCGGAATCTTGATTCTGCCGCTTAAGTAGGCTCCCGTGATAGATTCCGGACATTGCATGATCTCCTCTGCAGTTCCCTGTGCCACAACTTCACCACCGTTTGCACCTGCACCCGGTCCAATATCGATAACATGATCTGCTGCAAGCATCGTATCCTCATCATGCTCTACGACAAGTAGGGTATTTCCCAGGTCACGCAGACGCTTCAATGCTGCGATTAACTTATCATTGTCACGCTGATGCAGTCCGATACTTGGCTCATCCAGAATGTACGCAACTCCAACCAGACCGGAACCGATCTGCGTCGCCAGACGGATACGCTGTGCTTCTCCACCAGACAGGGTTCCCGTTGCACGAGACAGTGTCAGGTAATCCAGACCAACGTTGATCATGAATCCAAGTCTCGCCTGAATCTCCTTTAATACTTGTGCACCGATTATCTTCTGCCGGTCGGTAAGCTCTAACTTCGAGATAAAATCATGCAGGGCTACCACAGAGAGATCTGTGACATCCGCAATGTTCTTTCCACCGATCGTAACTGCCAGAGACTCCGGTTTTAATCTCTTACCATGGCACACCTCACACGGTGTCACGGTCATGTATGTCTCATAATCCTGCTTGATTGATTCCGCAGTTGTCTCTCTGTACCGGCGTTGCAGATTCCGGAGCAGTCCTTCGTAGTTTGCATAAAAAGCATCTTTCCCATTATAAGCACTCTTATAGTGCACATAGATTTTCTCGCCCTCGGTTCCATACAGAATTACATGCTTTGCTTCTTCCGGCAGATCCTTAAATGGCACATCCAACGAGAACTTGTATTCTTCCGCAAGCGCTTCGAGACATGCATGGGCATAGCTCTTCTTATCACCACTCGACTGCCAGCCCGGTACGGCGATTGCCCCTTCATTCAAAGTCAGACTGTCATCCGGGATAATCAGATCAATATCAAATTCTGTCTTAAATCCAAGTCCGGTACAACAAGGACATGCGCCAAACGGATTGTTGAACGAGAAGCTTCGCGGCTCGATCTCCTCGATGCTGATGCCACAATCCGGGCAGGAAAAACTATCGGAAAATAACATCGTTTCTCCGCCGATGACATCAACCTTCACCAGACCTTCTGCCAGCTTCAGGACAGTCTCGATAGAATCGGTCAGACGACTCTCGATGCCCTCTTTGACCGCAAGCCGGTCCACAACAATATCGATATTATGCTTCTTGTTCTTATCAAGTTTGATCTCCTCTGACAGATCATACATACTGTCATCCACGATTACACGCACATAGCCGCTTTTCTTTGACTGTTGCAGCAGCTTGGCATGTTCGCCCTTCCGTCCGCGCACAACAGGCGCAAGTAATTGGAATTTTGTGCCCGCAGGCAGCTCCATAATCTCGTCAACCATCTGATCCACTGTCTGTCTGGCAATCTCTTTTCCACATTTCGGGCAATGCGGGATTCCAATACGCGCGTACAGCAGACGCAGATAATCGTAAATCTCCGTCACCGTTCCAACCGTGGAACGCGGGTTCCGGTTCGTTGATTTCTGATCGATGGAAATGGACGGAGAAAGACCTTCTATCGAATCAATATCCGGCTTGTCCGCGAGTCCTAAGAACTGTCGTGCATAGGACGACAGAGACTCCATATATTTACGCTGCCCTTCCGCATAGATCGTATCAAAAGCAAGAGAGGACTTACCGGAACCGGAAAGTCCTGTCAATACTACAAACTGATCACGCGGAATCTTAATGTCAATGTTCTTTAAATTATGCTCTCTTGCACCTTTGATGGTGATATACTTATGTTCACTCATGACGTCTGTTTCCGCTTACTCCTTTGTCTAGCTGAATTTCTTGATCTTATCCATATACTTATCTGTATATTTCTTGACGTTATCTTTCACCATGTCCTCTAAATCTGACATGCTGATCTTCTCCTTCTTGTCAAGGACAAAAAGTGCACACACTGCACCTGCAAGGAATATCGTGATCGTTCCAAGCATGCACATCTTCTTTCTTCTCTTCTTTTTCTTCATCTGCTGTACAAATTTTTCTTCCTCTTCTAAGCAGATTGCATCCTCCTCATCTAAGATTTCCGCAACCTCTTCCATCGCAATTCCTTTTCTTCTTGAGATCTCCTCAATCAATTCATCTCTTTCCATCGCAAGCTCCTCCTTATTCATTTTATTTACTACCATATATTTGTGAAACATGTTGTGATTTGTGTGTATCTGTCTATATCAGATTCTAATAATACAAATATGTTTGGAACTTAGAAGTTCTTGATGTTCTGTTCTTACTCAGCAATGTTTGAACACGATGTTCAAACAAGCCGCCACTGAGCCATGGATGGCGAATTGGCGGCGGTTGCGTTCATTGCCAATTCATTCATCAGAACATCTAGTACTTCTTAGTTTCAATACATCTTATATCATTAGAATCTGATATAGATATTTATACACGCAAATCACATACGTTTTACTATTACCCATAGTATAACTAAAACAATTGTAAACTAATCATCATAATCACGCAAGGCAATCTTTAATTCTTTCAACTCATCCCGAAGTACTGCTGCCTCCTCGAAGTTAAGCTCCGTCGCCGCCTTGTTCATCTTCTTTGTCAGACGTGCAATCTCGGCGTTCAATTCCTTCTTCGTCATAGATTCCGGATCCTTCTCACGCTCCTTCTTCGTAGTCACGCTCTCACCGGTATCCAGGCTGATCAGATCCCGGATGTCCTTCTTGATGCTCTGCGGCGTAATGCCATGTTCCTTGTTATAAGCGTCCTGAATCTTCCGCCTGCGGTTCGTCTCGTCGATCGCATGTCGCATCGAATCCGTGACCGTATCGGCATACATGATCACATGTCCGTCCACGTTACGCGCAGCCCGTCCAATCGTCTGTACAAGCGAAGTCTCCGAACGTAAGAAGCCTTCTTTATCCGCATCCAGGATTGCAACAAGTGTAATCTCCGGAATATCGAGTCCCTCACGGAGCAGGTTAATTCCGACCAGCACGTCAAATACGCCCATTCGAAGATCACGCACGATCTCCAGACGTTCCAGTGTATCAATATCGGAATGCAGATATTTGACCTTGATATCTAGCTGCTTCATATAGTCGGTCAGATCCTCTGCCATACGCTTTGTCAGTGTCGTAACAAGGATCTTATTGCCCTTTGCGACCTCTTTATTCACTTCTGATACGAGATCATCCACCTGCCCCTCCACCGGACGTACCTCAACCTCCGGATCTAACAATCCGGTTGGCCGAATGATCTGCTCGACACGATTTTCCTCATGTTCCTTCTCATAATCGGAAGGAGTCGCCGATACATATAAGATCTTATCAATCTTGGATTCGAACTCCTGAAAATTCAGTGGACGGTTATCAAGTGCCGATGGCAGACGGAATCCATAATCCACCAACGTTGTCTTACGAGACCGGTCACCCGCATACATACCGCGCACCTGTGGCAATGTGATATGCGACTCATCCACAATAATCAGATAATCGCCATCAAAGAAGTTCAGCAGTGTATTCGGTGTGGCGCCCGGTTTCATGCCAGCCAGTATCCGGGAATAATTCTCGATGCCGGAGCAAAAACCTGTCTCCTGCAGCATCTCCATATCGAACTCTGTCCGTTCGCGGATACGCTGTGCTTCTAACAGCTTGTCATTCTCCTTAAAATATGCTACCTGCTGCTTTAGTTCCTCTTCAATCTCCACGATTGCATGCTTCATCTTCTCCGGTGCAACAACATAATGGGATGCCGGGAAGATACATGCAAAAGAAAGCGCGCGCTTGATCTCGCCGGTCAGCGGATCAAACTCCACGATCCGGTCGATCTCATCACCAAAAAACTCGATCCGGATTCCATCTTCGAATGTTGAGACCGGAAGGATATCTACGATATCACCCTTCACACGAAAAGTTCCACGCGTGAAATCCATCTCATTCCGTGTGTACTGAATATCAATCAACTGACGAATCAGTTCATCCCGGTCTTTCTCCATGCCTGGTCGGAGTGAGAGCATCATGTTCTTATATTCTTCCGGATCACCCAGACCATAAATACACGATACGGAAGATACGACTACAACATCCTTTCGCTCAATCAAAGCAGATGTCGCACTGTGCCGCATCTTATCAATCTCGTCGTTGATGGCTGAATCCTTCGCAATGTACGTGTCCGTCGATGGCACATACGCCTCCGGCTGGTAATAATCGTAATAAGACACAAAATACTCAACCGCATTGTGTGGAAAAAACGCCTTAAACTCACTGTAAAGCTGTGCTGCCAATGTCTTGTTGTGGGATATAATAATCGTCGGTTTATTTAATTTGGCGATGACATTCGCCATCGTAAATGTCTTTCCGGAACCTGTGACACCGAGCAGTGTCTGGCACTTCTTCCCTTCCTGAAAGCCCTTCACCAGTCCTTCGATCGCCTCCGGCTGATCTCCGGTCGGTGCATATTCCGATACTAATTCAAAATGATCCATACTTGTCTCCAGCTTCTGATACAAAAGTATCTTATCTCTTATCCTTATTATGCATCTCAGTTATATCAATATCTGCGGTTCGCACATTCCTGAATCTATTCCTTACAGGGTCGAGACCTCATTTGCTAACTATTTTACCACATCTTTTTTTATTTGTATAGAACAAACGTTCTTTTTGTGAGATACAACAAAATCTTCTTCATAGTCTTATCGTATCATCCGGATATATTACATTTCCGGTAAAAAATAACGGGAATGTCTTGCACTCCCGTTATCCTCTGCGTTTTCAATTCTATTTATTCATTACACTTCGTAATCCATACACATGCGCACATCTGTATATGGACGCACATACGTATTTGCAACCTCTACATGTGCCGGGTGCTTCTGGTATCCCTTCAGCATTTCTTCATTCTCCAGCGTTGTATCCAGCATTACCTCTGCATTCGAAGACGCAAGTGGATGAATTCTTACCTGTACTTCGAGAAGTCCCGGAACTTTTCCAACCAGACCTTCAAGATGTTCTTTCATATCTGCAAGAATCTTTGCCTTTTTCTCTGCATCTGTTTCCTTCAATGTCCATAATATAATATGCTTTACCATAGTTTGTCTCCTTCCATATGCACAATTTGTTGTTTTAGAGATATCACAGGATTCCTTCACTGTCAATATTATTTTAATCCGTTTTTTTCTCATTTCAATTCTTAAATTATTATATACATTTTTTCTTTTTACAATGATTGCATAAGAGATCAACCCTTGAACACGGAGATTGCAATGCGCGAAAAAAACAACCAGCCTTTATCAGAGTATGAAAAAAAACTTATAAAATTTTACATACAATGTCTCATAAGCGAAGGCAGTAAAATACTAATCTACTTTTTCTTTTTCCATGCACTTGGATTGACTCTCTCCTATCTTGCTGCACTGGCATTTCTGGCAATATTCAGAGTATCCGGGGGCGGTCTGCACTTTAAAAATTATATTACCTGCCTTATTGTCAGCTTTCTGTTTCTGGGTTCCGCTGTTTTTCTGCGGAACTGCTATCCAGAGCCTGTCTTTCTCAGATATGCAGCCATATGGATCTGTACAATTCTATGTTGCATACTTGTTCCGATTCAGGCACCTACCAGACCAGACGCAACAAGCTTACTGATTCAAAAATCAAAACGCCGGACGCTATGCTGTTGTATGCTTCTGCTTGTTTTAATCATAATATTTCCGTCCAACCCTTATATCAACATCGGATATTGGACGCTTATGATTCACACAGTCCAGCTTATGATTGCCAGAAGTCTTATCCTAATCCACCGGAGGTGATAATATGTTTATTTTACACGGGTTCCTTGATTGGTTAAAAAATTTTCCAAGCATAATCTTCACGGGAGAGCCTGATTTTCCCAAGGAATAAGTAATTCCAGAAAAAAGTAATTTTCCTGTTCAATACGTTTATTCCCAACTACAATTTTCCCATTGCAGTTGTTTATGATCTTTTGAACACTATGCAGACCGATTCCCCGATTTTTTCCTTTTGTACTGTATCCATATTCAAACATCTTTTCAATCTCTTCGTAAGTGATATACTCTGTCGGATTCAATACGCTTACAGCGATGCCGTCTCCTTTTTCAATCATGGAAAATAATAGCTTATCCTGTCCGGTCAATATGTTATTTTCATATGCATTATCCAGCAAAATTCCAACTATCCGGATCAACTCTTTCAACGAAAGAACGGTATCCGTATTCTGTATATGTACCGTATATTCCGTTTGGACTCCTTCTGCCTCAAACGCTCTGATCTTGCTGTACAAAAAGCCAGCCAGCAATGAATTTCCGCAGCCTGTCACCAACGATATGTAGACGCTGTCCTCTCTAAACAGATCTTGTGTCTGTTCAGAAATTGCATCGTCCGCTGCTGCACATGCAAATTTAATCGCCTGAATCTCATTTTTATAATCGTGCTGCACCATGCGGACCTGTTGCAACAAATCCTCATAGTCTCTTTGATATTCCGAAAATTCTTCATTCTCAGAATCTCGTTTTATTTTATGTTTATTCTGATATAGTGTCTGAACAAACCGTGCAGCCAAAAGAATCACGGACAAACCAAAAATCAAAAATGCGAATATGTCACTGTCTGTATCCGTTTTTACATACAACACAATCAAATTAACAAGTATCGTCACAAACAACAGCCCTTTATCAATTCTCTCTACCGCTATTTTTCCGTAAATACATATGCGGCAGTAAAAAATAAACATAAGAATTGACATTCCTGCGTTAATCGTAATATACACAACCAGCGGGTCCGACGCGGTTTCATACCATGTATTTAACTCTGCACGCAGAATTGTTTCCAGTACCGCAATCACTGCCATCGCGAGTGCCATCTTTATAATTGTATCTGGAAGTTTTTCACGAAACCGGATAATTGCATAAAGAAAAAATAAAATATGTACTACATAAGTAAGAAGGGGTATCTGCGTAAGATAAGCAGTATATAATATGAAAATTGACAAAAAGAACAAACCAAATACTTCCAAACACCATACAATTCTTCTGCCAAAAACAATATGTACCGCAAGAAGAATCGATATAAATTCTAATAAGTAAATCACAAAATTAACCATGTTCGAATTCTTCTTTAAACCTCCTGAGCATAATCGGACCAATCTCCAATATCTCACTTCGTGTATTCAAATGGATCATCCGATTTGTATAATCTACCGATGCGACATAATCGCGATTTACAATCACAAAACGACTACACGGAAGAAATCTTGCAGAATCCAATTCCCGAAGCATTTCCTCCATTGATCTGTATGGAAAATGAAAATCATCCCGAATCGTATGGATCACCATTCCTTTCCGCGCAATCTCAATAAACACGATTTCCGGAATTGAAACTGAGTATATCAGTCCATGATTCCTCAAATACAGAGTATCCTTCTCTTCCATAACCGGAGACTGAAGCGCACTTTTTACCAGTGAATAAAGCTTCTCCTTATCATATGGCTTTTCAAGATATCCATAACAATGCAATTCACTATATGCATATAATTTAGGATCCTCCAACGATGTCAAAATAATAACTGGTGTAAATGCATATTTAGAAATATTACGAATCGTCTGAATGAAAGACATTCCCGAAACATCCCCCGGAACAGATGTTTTCAATATGATATCAACCAAAAACACATGGATACGATGCTGACTTGCTATTACAATCGCCTCTTCAAAAGTAAACGCCTTGAAAATTTTCACATTCACGTCCATATTCTGTAATAATTTACAGGCTTGTTCCATATGCAAAGATTTATCTTCAACAACTAATATGTTCTTCTCCATGTCATTTTCCTGTTTTCAACAAATCCAGTATATCCTTTAAATTTGTTTGCACAAACTCTATATTCCCTACCTGAAACGCCTTTTTCTTGGTCTGTGTAAAGTACAGCATCAGCTGAAGCATAATCGAGAATTTATCCTCTTCAGAGCAGCGTTCCAATTGGTTCCATACAGCCTGTGTATCTTTCATATCTCCAAAAATAATATAATCAACCGGAAATCCAAGCTTATACAACATCAGAATAATATCCAGAGATAAACCATTTTCACCACTTTCAATCTTCTTATAACCAGAACAGGATATCTCCAAATCAGCCGCAAATGCCTCCTGTGTATATTGACATTTTTCACGAACCTCTTTCAACCTATTTGCAATTGCTATTTTTTCAGATTTACTGGCCATCGTATATCTCCTGTTTGTATTATTCCCATGTTTTTGATTATACTTAGTTTTCCAAAAGCAAAACAGCCATTGAAAAGGAACCTTTTATACCTTTTTAATGGCTGTTTCATGAATTTTACTTATTTTGGAGATTATAAATTGCACTTATTACCTGTTCAATCTGTATTAGATCCTCCTGTGAAAAACGATTCAGCATGTACTCTATTTTCGAATCCTGCATATCCCATGCTTCCAATCCCAGCATGGAATCCGCATTTACACGCAACATCCTGCAAATCCTATATAAAATCTCACAGGAAAATCCTTTCTTTCCTGTTTCTATCTCGTAGAGAAATTTTGAGGAAATATCGATCATTTCCGCTAATTTTTCCCTTGTCAGATGACTTCGTTCCCGTTCTCTTTGAATCCTGCTTCCTATCTGTTCATAAAAGTGCTTATCTTTCATCCAGCAGCTGTCTCTTATACACATCTCCGAGCCCACGAGACTAAGGCGAATCTC
>ERZ1026947.212-NODE-212-length-42761-cov-6.561373_pt1 | contig 42761 bp, 37 predicted proteins | sample MGYA00519568_ERZ1026947 | MGnify/ENA primary metagenome ERZ1026947 (study PRJEB26926, sample SAMN06164744) | human gut metagenome | biome: ENVO:00009003; feature: ENVO:2100002; material: ENVO:00002003 | host: Homo sapiens | place: USA | collected 2012 ...
CGACTAGTCGTCGGCAGCGTCAGATGTGTATAAGAGACAGGTGTTTCACTGTTTAATTATCAAGGATCTTTGCTGTTCCGACTCGAATCAGCTCATTTATTTTATCACAGAACTTTTCGTTTGTCAAGAACTTTTTTTAAATTATTTTTCGAAGTTCTTTTGAACTTCCCGGGAACGTTTTGTTCCCTGCTGTTCTCTCGATCAGCAACTCATTTATTTTATCAAACTCATTCGCTTTTGTCAAGAACTTTTTTCAGGTTTTTTTGAAGCAGTTTTTGCAACCCGCGGCAGCCACCCGGCTCCGAACTAGGTTTTTCTGTTTCAAAGAAACTCATTCGCATCAGCTCTCGCTGACAGCTTAGTTATAATAACACCGCCAAAAGCAAAAGTCAACACCTTTTTTCGAATTTTCTTATTTTTAGAAAAATATAGTTAATTCTGCATATTTCGTATTTTATCTGACTATTTACAATCTATCCGAAACCGTCCAAAAGAAAAGGCGCCTTCCGGCGCCCTTTCCCTTCCAACTCTTATTTCTCACGTTTACGATAAACAACTGCCCCGACCACTGCTGCTGCAGAAACACCGAGCAGGATCACCCACAGCATCACCTGTGTGCGGTCTCCCGTGTCCGGACTCTTTGTTGCTTTCTTCAGATAGAATACGGTATCCGCCTGGCCCTTGCTTGAAACGATCGAAATCGTATGCTTGCCTTCTGCCAGACTCTTTGTATACTCTGCCTTCAGCGTAACCTGCGTATTCTCTTTTCCAGCCGTCACATAATTCTTCGCATCAATCTCTTTCTGGTCGATAAGAACCTTTTTGAGATCCTTTGCTTCAAAATCTGCGGTGAAGGAAAGCTCCTTGCCCTGCATACCTGACTGATTGACTCCTTTGGTAATCTTCGGAAGATTCTGCGCAGTCATCGGTTTCTGTTTCAGGCCGGCAATCGCTTTTTCCAGCGCTGCCGCATAACCATCCACCGTCTTCTGCTCCGTGATATTCTTTCCGCGTACAATCGCTGCTTTTGCATCATTGACTGCTTTTACGCTCTCGTCCGTGTATTTCTTCAGATCGTTTGGAATCTTCTTCACTGCGGCATCTACTTTGCTATAGTCCGCATCTTTATACGTAAGGCCGGCAATCGCTGCCTCGATCTTTTTTGCGTAACCGTCTACGCTCTCCTGCTCTGTGACCGGCCGCTCGGTTACGACGCTGTTCTTTGCATCTTCCAGTGCTTTTACAGACGCATCGGTATACAGACTGAGGTCCGCCGGAATCTTTTTGATAGCTTCCTCTACTTTGGAATAATCTGCTTTCCGAACCTGCAGTCCTGCCAGTGCATTTTCAATTGCTGCTGCCCAGCCGTCTACTTCTGCCTGATCCAGAATGGTTTTTCCGCTTTCTACGCTGTTGATCGCTGTCTGAAGCGGCTGAATGCTTTCTTCCGTATAAATACTCAGATCATTCGAAACTTTGGCAAGAGCCGCGTTTACGGCGCTGTAGTCCGCCGGTTTCAGGGTCAGTCCGTCAAGAGCTGCTTTCAGGTTTTCTGCAAACTGATCGACTTCCTCCTGTCTGCTGTCATCCAGATCCCATACAATGGCTTCTTTTGCCGCATTCAGTGCTTTTACACTCTTTTCGGTATAAATGGATAAGTCTTTCGGAATCTCTCCCAGGAGTTCTTCCACTCCCTGATAATCTGCCGGAACCGGTTTGCGTACCAGTGCTGCAATTGCATTCTCCAGTGCTTCCGCATAAGCAGCAACTGCCTGCTGCTCTTCTATCGTTTTGGTGCGGTCGATGGATGCGATGACTGCATTCAGTGCTTCCACGCTCTCTTCCGTATAGATAGAAAGATCTCCCGGAACTTTGGCAAGTACTGCATCAACTTCTGTGTAATCTGCGCCAAGAAGCGTCAGTGCGTTTACTGCTGTCTGAATGGCTGCCGCATAACCATTTACGGTTTCCTGTTCAGCTGATGGCAGGTTCTCTTTTACCGCATCTTTTGCTTTCTGAACAGCTGCCGCGCTTTCTTCTGTATACCGGCCCATGTCCTCCGGGATCAGCGCCAGCGCTTCTGTTACTTTGGTGTAATCTGCGGCTTTTACAATCACAGTGAATTCCTGTGTGAAGTCAACGCCGGTTTTCTTTCCGTCTTTGATTGTCGCCAGAAGGTTTACGGTTCCGGCATTCGTTACTTTCAGGTTTGTGCCGTCTAAAACAGCACCTGTCATTCCGGCATCCGTGATTTCCCATGTGATCTGTTTCTGATCTGCATTTTCTGGAACTGCTTTGCCCGTCAGTGCGGTGGTTCCCGGGATTTCTTTCGGTATGCCCTGGATTTCTGTTACAGCTGCGTACTCATAGGTTCTTATCTGGATTTCAATGGCATCTTTTGTTTCCGTTTCTGCGATCTTTGTTACAATCCAGCTTCCGTTCCAGCTGTCTGCCTTTTTAAGCAGATAATCTGCCGGAGCCTTTTTGGCCTTTTCCGTAAGATCCTTCAGATTCCAGGAAGCCGCCGCTGCGATCACAGCCTCTTTTTCTGTTTTTATTCTTTCTTTGTCATCTTTCTGATCTTTCTTTTCATCCGGATTTGTTTTTTCTGAAAGTATTCGAATTTCTCTGTTCTCTGCATCATTTTTAATCTCCGTATCTTTGCCGAGAACGTCGCCTGCTTTCAGCAAAAGCTCTCCGAACTTCCACGTTTTGGCTTCCTCTTTTGCGAATGCCATGGTTGGGAACATCGTCACGATCAGAAGCATGGACAGTACAAACGAAAGCATTTTTTTCGTTTTCTTCATAACACAAATCCTCCTTTCCTTTTGATTGTTTTGCAGCCGCCAGGGGCCGCAGTTTCTCTTGTTACTTTCATTATACGTGTGTCAGAAAAAGAGTCAACGGGCCGTAAAAATTCGTAAGAATTCTTGTGCATTTCCGCTAAAATACTTTCAACGTTTTTTCACAATACTTCCATGAATTTTTACGGCCCGTCAGATTTTCTTAAGATATTCCTTTATTTGTGATGAAGCACATATTTCACATACGCAATTCTACGGCTGTCCGGTGCCCAGGAGTTGACGTTGATACTGCCCTGGCCGCCGAAAAGATCCAGCAGTTTTTTCTTATTCTGTCCGTCATAATCCATCATTCCAAGCGATACATACATGTTCGGCAGATGCTCATTCGGTTCCAGCTCACCTTTAGCGAAGGTCAGGTAAATGACGTGTTTTCCATCCGGCGAAACGTGGCCGAACCAGTTGTTGGCATCGGAATCGGTCATCTGGGTGAGACCGCTGCCGTCACGGTTCATCCGCCATACCTGCATCAGACCGCTTCTGGTGCTGTTGAACCAGATGTGCTTTCCGTCCGGTGAATACTCCGGACCGTCGTTGTAGCCTTTGCCGTCCGTCAGGCAGATTTCCTCGCCGCCGTCTGATGGAATCGTACAGATCTCAATGCGCATGGTCTCCTCCTCCGGCTTTTTGCGGAAGGCACAGTACGCAAGCTCTTTTCCGTCCGGCGACCAGCCGTGCAGATAGCTGAGACCCGGTCCGGTGAGGTCTTTTGGTTCACCGCCTGTCATCGGGAGCACGTAGATGTGGGATTCATACGTTCCATCTGTGAGTTCCGGTGGCATGCAGCTTACCGCCAGCAGCTGGTTGTCCGGTGACGGAACGTGGTCATTGTTGCACTGCACGCAGAAACCGGTATCAACCTGCTCCACATGGTCTTTGTCGATCTCATAGCGGTAGATTTTTCCATCCGCATTATAAAGCAAGGTGTTTCCATCGTTCAGCCAGTTCGGTGCCTCGATGATTCCCGGAAACTCATGCAGCACGGTTTCTTCTCCGGTCTCCACATCCATCGTGCAGAGAATGCTGTCGGTGTTGTCTCTGTCCCCCGTCCATCCGGAGAGCATTTTTCCGGCGCGGCAGGTATCCTCCAGTGTTGCCGCATCCATATCCACAATCTGCAGTGCACCGTTTGCGCGGGCGAACTGGAAGCAGGCTTTCAGATCAACCATGCCTTTTCCAAGCGGCGCTTCCTGGCCGGTGATTTTCATATCTTTATAATGAACGGCTTTGACTCGGTCCGCATGCGCCCAGAGGAACTCTTCCGGGTCGACGCCGCCGCAGTACATCCAGCCGGCATCTACTTCTGCTCCGACTTTTTCACCGCAGGCTTCCAGGAGATATTCGTACGCTGTTTTTCCATTCACGCGGATACAGATATCTTCTTTTTCGTTGTGGACCAGAAGACCTGCTCCGGCTTTTTCCAGTTCTTCTGCCAGTTCGCAGTATCTTGCAGCGGTTTCGTCCAGAACATCTTTTGTCAGGCGTGCCGGGCTCTTTACGACAAACCAGGAAATGTGGTATTTCTGCGCCAGTTCTGTAAGAATGGCAAGTTCTCTTTCATAGTGGTATTTATCCAGGAAAATGTGGACCGCATGAACCTCAATGTGGTATTTTGCAAGCAGCGGCATTGCCTGCTCCAGATCCTCCGGGATCCAGAAACCGTAGTCCCTGGCATCAACACGGAATCCGAGACACGGCTCGATCTGGCGGTAGCCTGCCTCATAGATTTTCTTTAAAAATCCCTCAGGATCCTGTTTCCATTCTTTGGATACCCCATACATCTGTACACCAAAATACATATTTGTTTCCTCCTTCTCCAGATCCGCTGTTTCCCCATTTTCAGCGGATTTTCTTTTCCTCCATTTTACCACATTTCTTCTATTATAGATATGATTTTTCCTGTCAGTTATAAGAAACACGCTTTGCGTAAAAAAGGCGCCCCGTATGTGTTTTTTCCACATACGGAACGCCTTTTTCCGCCATTTTTTTCAGGGCTTGGTTATTCTTATACAAACTGGTTCGTTTTCTCATCGTACTCATAGTCGATGAGCGCCAGTTTTTCCCGCAGATCTGATTCCTCTGTCTGCATGGCCGCGCAGAATTCTGCGAGCGACGGGTAAAAATCTCTTAACTGCGTATTGACATAGCTCAGCAGCATTACGGGATCTTTCGGCATCATTCGTCTACTACCTCCACACCTGGTTTGATCATTGCCTTCAGGCCGCCGTTTTCCACATCCAGAAGGATCGTATCGCCCTCGCTGACCTGACCGCCAAGGATCAGTTTTGCGGTGCTGGTTTCTACCTCTTTCTGTACGAAACGTTTCAATGGACGGGCGCCGTAAACAGGGTCGTAGCCGCCCTCAATGACAAACTGTTTTGCAGCCGGGCTCAGTTCGACGGTAAGCTCCTGGTCTGCCAGACGTTTGTTCAGTCCTTTCAGCAACAGATCTACGATATGACCAATGTTGTCTTTTGTCAATGGTTTGAACATAATTGTTTCATCCAGACGGTTCAGGAACTCCGGACGGAAGTGTGCACGCAGATCCTGCATGACCAGGTTTCTCGCCTCTTCGGAGATGCTGCCGTCGTCCTGAATGCCGTCCAGCAGATACTGGGATCCGATATTGGAGGTCATGATCAGGATCGTATTTTTAAAGTCTACGGTACGGCCCTGGGAGTCGGTGATACGGCCGTCATCGAGTACCTGCAGCAGAACGTTGAAGACATCCGGATGCGCTTTCTCGATCTCATCGAACAGAACAACAGAATATGGTTTTCTACGCACTGCCTCGGTCAGCTGGCCGCCCTCCTCGTAGCCTACATATCCCGGAGGCGCTCCGATCAGACGGGAGACGGAGTATTTCTCCATGTATTCACTCATATCGATTCGAACCATGTTGTTCTCATCATCAAACAGCTTTTCTGCCAACGTTTTCGCAAGCTCTGTTTTACCGACACCGGTAGGTCCAAGGAACAGGAACGAACCGATCGGTTTTGTCGGATCCTTGATTCCGGCTTTGGAACGGATGATCGCATCCGAAACCTTGGTGACTGCTTCATTCTGGCCGATAACTCTCGTGTGAAGTTCATCTTCCAGGCCGAGGATCTTAGTTCTCTCGCCTTCGGTCAGTTTTGCAACCGGGATTCCGGTCCAGCGGGAGACAATTCTGGCAATCTCTTCATCCGTTACACTCTCGTGTACCAGTGAGAGATCTTCATTTTTAACTTTTTTCTCTTCTGCTTCCAGCATCTGCTGTAATTTCGGGAGTTCACCGTACTGCAGTTCAGCGGCGCGGTTCAGATCGTAATCATTCTTTGCTTTCTGGATCTGGCGGTTCATGTCCTCGATCTGCTCACGCAGTTTGGACAGTTTCTCAACGGAACTCTTTTCATTTTCCCACTGTGCCTTTGCAGAATTGAAGGTATCCTTTAACTCAGCCAGCTCTTTCTGCAGTGTTTCCAAACGCTCGCGGCTCAGATTGTCGGTCTCTTTTTTCAGTGCGGCTTCCTCGATCTGCATCTGCAGAATCTTACGGCGCTGCTCATCCAGCTCGGCCGGCATGGAATCCAGTTCTGTCTTGATCAGAGCGCATGCCTCGTCGACCAGGTCGATTGCTTTATCCGGCAGGAAACGGTCGCTGATGTAACGGTTCGAAAGGGTTGCGGCTGCAACGAGGGCACCGTCGGTGATTTTTACGCCGTGGTAAACTTCGTAGCGCTCTTTTAAGCCACGCAGGATGGAAATCGTATCCTCTACGGTCGGCTCATCAACCTGAACCGGCTGGAAACGGCGCTCCAGGGCGGCATCTTTTTCGATGTACTGGCGGTACTCATCCAGCGTTGTGGCACCGATGCAGTGCAGTTCGCCTCGTGCCAGCATAGGTTTCAGCATGTTTCCGGCATCCATCGCGCCGTCGGTCTTTCCGGCGCCGACGATCAGGTGCAGCTCATCGATGAACAGAATGATTTTTCCGTCGCTCTTTCTGACTTCCTCCAGAACGGCTTTCAGACGCTCCTCGAATTCGCCACGGTATTTTGCTCCGGCTACCAGGGCTCCCATATCGAGGGAGAAAATGGTTTTATCTTTCAGGCTCTCCGGTACATCGCCGTTGGCGATTCGCTGGGCCAGGCCTTCTACGACTGCGGTTTTACCAACACCAGGCTCACCGATCAGAACCGGATTGTTTTTTGTCTTACGGGACAGGATACGGACAACGTTCCGAATTTCGGTATCACGGCCGATAACCGGGTCCATTTTCTGGTTTCTGGCTTTTTCTACGATATCCTGGCCATATTTTTCCAGAGTGTCGTATGTTGCCTCCGGGTTGTCGGTGGTAACCCTCTGGTTTCCGCGCACGGTGCTTAATGCCTGCAGGAAACGTTCTCTTGTGATGCCGTACTCCTGAAACAGTTTTTTCATGGACGGGCTTGAGTTTTTCAGCATTGCCAGGAAGAGGTGTTCTACGGAAACATACTCGTCTCCCATGGCTTTCGCCTCATCCTCAGCATTTATCAGTGCTTTATTCAGATACTGACCGATATACGGCTGACCGCCGGATACTTTGACGCGGTCGTTCAGCGCCGTCTCGACACGGTTCAGAAAATGATCTTTGTTGATTTCCATCTTTTCGATCATTTTCAGAATCAGGCTGTCGTCCTGATGCAGGAGGTTATACAACAGATGCTCCTGCTCTATTTCCTGGTTGCCGAAATCGTATGCGGTCTTTTCCAGGTCCTGTACAGCCTGCAGCGATTTTTGTGTGAATTTACTGATATTCATAATCGGCTTCCTCCTTATCTATTTGGGTGCTAACATTCGCTCCGAACAAAAAGAGCGTTGATGTGAATTTTCTTTTCTTTCTTTGTTCTAGTCGTACTATAACACTAGTTGTTAGCACTGTCAAGAGGTGAGTGCTAATAATTTTTATATTTTTTTGCAAACCCAGTAAAATCAATGGTTTGCAAGCATTTTCCACTCTTGAAATTGTCATTTTTCTTAGGTTTGACACCAATTTGACACCAATTTTTCTTTTCTGGTGTCAGAAGTTCACCGCCATACTATCCAGCTTTGCTATCTCGTTTTCAATCCTTGCCCTGTCGCCCAAGTGGTTATACACTTCCATAGTCACATCAAAATGAGCGTGTCCCATAATGTACTGCAATACCTTAATATCCATACGGCACTCTGCCATTCTCGTGCAGGCTGTGTGTCGCATAACATGAGCGGAAACCTTTGGAAGCAGTTCTGCTTTCCTGTGTTCTTTCTTTGCTTTTTGGACTTCCGTTTTGTTATAAGCGTCCACAATGTTATACAATACACTGTTTACACCATAAGGCATAAGCGGTCTGCCGGATTTAGCAGTGAAAACAAAACCAGAATATCCGTCCACCTCATAAGACTTATCTTTTGCCAGCATGAAGTTGATTTTTCTCTGCTCTTCAAATGCTTTCTGTACTTCCTGCGTCATAGGTATCACACGAATACCAGAGTCCGTCTTTGGAGTAGAGATATGGAAACGACAGCCGTCTCCATAGTTCTTGTAAATAAGCTGGTGGTCTACATTCAAGCGTCTTGCTCTCGTGTCCACGTCTTTCCATGTAAGACCGATCAGCTCTCCACACCTTAACCCTGTGCCTATCATAATCGTAAGCATAGGATAATAGGCATTGTAGACATTGCTCTGCTTCACAAAATCAATGAGCTTTTCCTGTTGTGAGATTGTCAACGCCACACGTTCCTCTGCTGGTCTGCCATAATCGCTAATAGAACCTTTTGCTGGATTTTTACGGATAATATCATCATCAACCGCCATTTCCAACGCAGGAAAAATCATGTTGTTAATATACTTGATAGTAGAATGAGCATATCCAGCTTTGGACAATTTTGAATAGTAGGATTTAATGTGAGAGGGTAACATCTGGACAACTTTAATGTTGCCGATTTCATCTTTCACCCGATTATTCCATACACGAATGTAATTCACTCGTGTAGGCTCTTTCAGTTCACGGGTCGCCATGTATCGCTCGAACAAGGTGTTTAACGTCATTTTCTTGATTGCGCTGTCTGTCAGAATGTTGTCGTCCATATCCTTTGCAATCTTTTTTTCTTTCTCTCTAAGCTCTGGTAAATCCTGTGCATAGATTGTGCGACGTTTTCCTGTTCTTATATCTGTGAAGCGATAACTGTATCTGCCGTCATTACGCCAGCTTTCGCCCTCTCTTAATTTTCTCCCTTTCGGGTCTTTTCTGCTAACTGCCATGAGAACCATTCCTTTCTTGTAGCCCTCTTTTCATGTTCTCACAGCGTGGTTTGCCTATAAATAATTATACCATATTTCCGCAAGAACATAAATAGAAGACTATACTATTCTGCAAGGTAAAGCAGATATTTTTTGACCCTTTCCACGGAGTAAAGAACCCTGCGACCTATGACAATTTTTGCTTCTGCCTGCTCACCGATTTTCCTTGCCGTAGCATGACCGCATGAGAGCATAGCAGAAAGTCCCTCTATATCAACAGTAATCGGCTGGCTGGTTTTTCGCTCTTTTGTCTTGTTCATATATCAGCAAAATAAGCATATCAGTATCACTTATTTTGCAACACCCCCTTTCCTGTATTTTGGGAAGCAGACAGACGGCTCTGGAAAAGCTCCGCTGGTATCTCAACCAATCTCATTCCTATGAGCAAAACCACCTCTGGGACGTATCATTATCCTGTGAATACAGGTCGTGGCGGGGCGACTTTTCCAAAGGTCGCTCTCGGATCACTGCGTGGGTCGCTCGCTTCCTTTTGGAAAGGTCATGGCGTACAGTCCCCGTGGCTCGCTGTATCACAAACGTATCTGTCTGCTTTATTCAGTTGTCAAAGAACGGCAACGGCTTGTCAGCCTGTAAAAGCCAACAGCAGGACTATTGACTTTTATAGAATGACAAGCGGTGTGGGTGGAAAGGGGAGAACACCACGCCCGCCTGTATGTATTTAGATTACTGCGATTTCAAAATTGAGTATCATATCCAGAAAAGCTGTCTGTACTCTATTTTTCAAATCTGCGTCTACTACCATGCACACATTTCCGTGTTCATCATAAAGCTTTCGCAAACAGAGCTTTGAGATATAACCGTCGTAAAAGTTCATCACTGTGGTAATGGCTTCCGGGTCGCCCTCTGTCGCTGATACGATAACCTCAAAAGGTAAGCGTTCATGTTTCATCATTCGTGTTCCTCCATGTATTTCCTCAATGTTTCAAGCGTCTTTGTTCTGTGATATTGGACGTTTGAACGAGGGATATTGATAAAATGGCTGATTTCTCCGTCTGCCATATCCATGAAGTAGGACAACAGAATAATATTTCGCTTCTTCTCGGTCAGAGCTTTAAGAGCTTCGCTTAACTTGTCATTTTCAACCCATACTTCAATTCCCAGCACGTTAAACACGGTGTAGTCGCTTTCGTACTTATCACACTCGCCAAAGCGTTCCTGCTGATAATCTGGCAAATCAGAAAATGAACACTCACGCTTTTCACGTCGCTTCATATCACGGTAGCCTTTCAGTACAGCTCGCTTGATAACTTTCTTTGAAAGGCAATCGAACTGTGCTTCAATGGCTTGTCTGAAAGAAGATGTTTCCACTGTTTCACCTCCTTTCTGTGCGAAATAGAAATGAACGGAAGTTCATTTCCCCCTTTCCGCACCCCAACTACCCAAGGAGGTGTCCAGCTACCAAGATTTAAAAAAAAGAATTTGTAAATCTCGGATATAACAAAAACAGTCTATTAGAACACGAATGTACCAACAGACTGTTTTGTTAACGTAGGTGATATGAATTTTTAACTCATGTTTAGGGTGTGCTGACTGGATAACCATTATAAGGCGGTTATTCAGTTGTGAATACTGGCGTATTCGCTGATACGCAATCATGGCACAACCCCCTTATCCAGAGCTGTACCGTGAGTGCAAAAGAAAAGGACAGCTCTGGTTATCCAAAACCGCCCTAATCAGATTGAAAGACATGGAAAAAGATATTACCCTAGAACGGTTTTTTTTATTTACCGTCAAGGTAATATTGATATGAATTATTAACACATGATATATGTGTTTTTAACACATTCTAATCATGTGACATGAAGTATAAACTCATGACAGGTGATTTAAAATGAGGAAAAAGAAAGACACGCACAGCTTTGATTTCCGTCCGCTGGGACTGGCAATCAGAGAAGCGAGAGAAAAAGCTGGGCTTTCCCGCAATGATTTAGGCGATAAGGTCTTTTACGGAGAACGTCATATCGCAGATATTGAGAATATAGGGAAACACCCCAGCTTCCAGCTATTTCATGATTTAGTAACCATGTTCCATATCTCTGTTGACGAATATTTCTATCCACAAGAGAAAGCGAAAAAATCCACAATTCGCAGACAGATAGATGTATCGCTTGATGAACTGACAGACGAAGAACTCAAAATCATTCAAGGAACGATTGACGGTATCATGAAATACAAGGGGACGGGAAGCAAATAGGCTTCTCGTTTTCTTTTTCCTCTCATAAGCTATCCTGCTGATCTGCCTTGCAGGAAGCAGGATAAGCACTTAAAACTTAGTTTTCTTTGTAATTGTGTAAATGTATTCTTCTGGTGTAGGTATCTTATTACCAAAATACTTTTTAAAACGTTTCTGTACTACTGGGTCTTGACTATTTACAGCGTTATCAATGTTCTCCTGTATCTCGGCTCTGAATTCCGATAACGATACTCCTTTGGCTTTTGCACCAACTTTTAAAAGTGTCTTCATATCGTGTTTTTTTAATCCAATCATTTTATGACTCCTTTATTTTCATAGAACCAATAACACATACTACACTTGCAATACAGGCAATAATATGACTGATTAAAATAGCAAACCAAATTCCAGTTAAATCACTTCCTAAACTTGCGAAAATATATGCTAATGGAATACGAATAACAATATAGTAAAAAATCATAAGTATCATACTTCTTGTTGGTTTCCCAAGTCCGTTTAATGTACCTAGACAACAGCTTGTAATCGTGTAAAGAACATATCCTATGCTGACTATCGTAAAATACTGATTAACAATAACTGCTACGTTCTCACTTGCCACAAAAAGCCCTGCTAATTGTTTGGAGAAAACAATAATAATCAGTGATAATATAATTAAAGTAATACTTCCATATTTCAAAGATAATTTTAAATAATCTTTAGCTCTATCAATTCGTTTTCCGCCTATACATTGTCCTACTATTGAAGTCAATACCATATTTAATGCCATAGCTGGATAGAATAGTATGGTTTCTAATTTTCCCGTTACACCATAACCGGCAATAGCTGAAATACCATAACCACTTACTAATGCGGTCAGGAAAGTTGTGCTAATAGCGGGAATACTCTGCTGAATAACAGACGGTACAGAATTTTTAATAAGTGGCATAATTTCCGATTTATCAAAATCAGATAGAGTAAACTTGAATAATTTCTTTTTTGAAATATAGATACACATAAAAATCAAACAGATAATTTGTGATGTCAATGTCGCAATAGCCGCACCATGAAATCCAATTATTCTAATAAGTATAGGGTCTAAAATTGCATTAAGTAGGGTAGATACAAGCATTGCAACAGCTTGAAACATTGTATTTCCGAAACTTCTTAAAACCGCTGTGAAATATAAATATAAATAGACGGCTACATAACCCAAGATATAAATAGACAAGTAGCTTCGTGCCATATCAAATATTTCATCTGGCGTATTCAAAGCAGTTAAAATAGGGTTTAAAAATACTTCTAATAAAATTGTAATCAGTATTGAAAATATTACAGACACAAAAAATGAAGTAGATAATACACGATTTTTCTTTGTGTCTTTTTTTGCTCCGATTGCTTGCGATAAAAGAATAGAAACACCATTTGTTGCCCCCATACCGATTGAGGTTAAAATCAAGATTATAGGTGTAGAATTTGTAAGTGCCGCATATGCTTGTTCTCCTAATAAGTTCCCAATCCAAAGACTATCCACTAAATTGTATGCCATATTTAAAAACATAGCGACAATCATTGGAAGCGTCATGGATAATAAACATTTTTTTGTATCTCCGTTAATAAAGTCTATCTTACTATTCATATTAAGTCCTCCGTTATTGAATGAACATCATTCATATTTAGCGTTTAAATATTCCCTGCTTTAAGCAGGGGATATATCAAAAATTAAATAATTTATTAAAAAAGGCTTTTATTCTGTCGCTTTTTTCATTTAAAGCAATTTCATTATTCATCAATATTCCTAATTGACCAAAAACACAAAAACTCGCACACGTTTCTGGATCAGAAATATTTATCTCATGATTTTGATTAGCTCGAATAATTATTTCTTGAACAATAGGAGTTAGCTTTTTACAAACACATAAAGCAAGTAAATCATGAAAATTTTTATTTTGATTATCATGAAACATTTGATAATAAGTATCACTTTCGTGTTCTGAAAAAAGCGTCATTTTATTAAGAATTTCCTTTAAAGAGTTTTGTTTTATGTCGATATCTTTTGTCATTTTAGAAATTAACATATTTGCATACTCATCTAAAGCTGTTTGGAATAGAACATCTTTAGACGGGAAATATCTATAACAAAGTCCTTGAGCAACTCCTATTTCTCTTGCAATATCAGAAATTGATGTTTTTTCAAAACCGTTTTGTGCAAATAACTTCATTGCTGTTTCCAAAATTTCTTGTTTTCTTTCTTCCGGTTCTTTTGAAATACGCATTGTAACACACCTCCTTTTTCATCATAATGTCTTGGGCATTACATGTCAATGACTAATATTCAGTCATTTTCGTGCTATTGTTAAACTAGAAGTATTGCTAATATGTTCCCACAATACTGTACCAAAATCTTTTGATAATAGATTTTCCATTTCCTTTTTTGAGTATATTTTCACATCTCCACTTTTGCTATGCTTCATGTAAAAGTTCATAATTTGTCTGGCTCCTGCTGGTTGCCAACAGTCGCCAATAATGAAAAGCCCACCTTTTTTTAATACCCGTGATACCTCTTTTACTACTTTATCCGGTGAGGGGTAATGATGAAATGAGTCATTACATATCACCGTATCAAATAAACTATCTTCAAAAGGTAGATTTTCAGCATCTCCTAAGTATAATTTCGCATTATCGCCAATCTTTTTTTTGGCTTCTTCAATCATATTGGAAGATAAGTCTATTCCAGATAACTGTCTTGTAATATTTAGGTTAAATATGCTTTCTAACAAAGCTCCTGTTCCACACCCTAAATCAAGAAGTGAACCAACATGTTCTTCCTGCTTTAATTTTTTTAAAATTGGAGCATATAGATTTCTTGCATGTTCGCCTACAATATCAGTATCATAAGAAATAGCCTGCTTGTCGAAAGTTTTTTTTGAATTTTCCTTATTTTGGTTCATAGTATCGCTCCTTTCGTAGGTTATTATACAGCACGAGTGAATGATTGTCAATGAATAGTGTTCATTCAGTAAAAATAGGCTCGCCAATACAATGACAAGCCTATTTGTCTATTATCCTATTATCTTCCAGTTGCTATCCTTATGAAGCGTCAGCTCATATTGGGAAACCTGTGTTGCCTTTGTCTGATTGTCAATGAATTTTACAGCTACTTTAACTTTCATATTGTCACCGTCAGCCGTGAATACAGGATTGACAAGCTCGGAATAGAGATAGTCCCCGTTTATCGGTTCAAGGGCGTTTCCCTCTACATAGTAGGCAAGCTCCTTGTCCGTAGCGGTAGGGTACAGCTTGAAGAATGTTTCCAGAAACGCCGTAGCGTCACCCGCTGTATCAGCGTCCACGCTGTTGTCCGCTTCCTGTGCCTTTGGTTCGTAGCTGGATTTTTCCATAGCAGGGGCAAGGGTCGGGTTCTGTATGATAACCATATTCCCGTCAGCGTCTACATGAACAGTCACGGTATAGGTTTCTGATACGTTTCTTGTCTGGTCGCCCTCTTTTATCTGCTGATCTACTTCGTAGGCAACAGTAAAAGCGTTCTCCCCAGACTGTTCCACGTCCCAGATAAGTACGTCCGTGACCGTGGAGCTGGTCGGTATATCCGTTCTCACCGTATCAACATTCAAATCCTGCAATTCCTGTGTCAGATAGGCACTGATAGCCTGTGTCCTTGCTTCGATTGCTTCCTTGCTGTTGCTCCATGCGTAGTAGGATTTACAAAAATTCTTCACGAAATTTTCTATCCCGTTGGTATCGTTAAGTCGTAGCTGTATGGTTTCTACCTCATGGGTGGTGTGCTGGTCGATAGCCGTAAAATTCTTATACACACCAAAGCTCACGCTTGCGATAAGCACCACCCAGAGGGCAATGACGGACTTCTTATGCGTCCCCACTTTCATAGTGCGGACTTTCTTTTCCTTTATCGGTTTTTCTTTCTTCTTGAACATGATATTTCCATTCCTTTCTTTCTATTGCTTAATTCTGCCAGCCCCGATAAGGTGCTGTTGCCAGTAGCTATTGTTCAAATCAGCGTAGCCTATCGGGTCGCCAGCGTGGTACATCTGATTGTTTCCTACATAGATACCGACGTGCGTTACATAGCTTCCTGCGTCATAGGTGCTGTGGAAGAACACCAAATCCCCAGCCTGTGCCTGTGAAAGCGGGATATGCTGGGTAGCGTCATACTGTGCCTGTGCCGTTCTCGGCAGACTGATACCAGCCTTGCCATAGCACCATTGAACCAGCCCCGAACAATCAAAAGAAGTGTTAGGATTGCTCCCGCCGTACACATAGTCCCAGCCTTGATATTTCAGAGCTTCATTCATTATCTTCTGTGCCAGCTCGCCCGATACTTGACTGACCGTGAGATACTGGCTGACAAGCTCCACATAGAACATATTCCCGTAGGCATATCGCCAGCCACCATTGCGGGCGACAGCGATAGGGTTCGTGTAGGTGACTTTCTTCCCGCCAGACTTGTCACGGGCGAAATTCTCTGCCAGCGTGAAGCTGTGCTTTTTTCCATTGGAAGCCACATAGCCGATATAGCCACCGCCATAGTTGTAGGACTGTACCACCACGTTTATATCCTCTATGCCTTGATTTTCTGCTGAAGAAAGCAGGGACGCAAAATATTTGCACCCCTGCTTGATTGAACTTTCCGTATCAAGGGAATTAGGCGGTAAGCCCATGCTCTCGGAACTCTGCATAACGTCCTCGGCTGTCCCGCCACTTTCCACCTGTATGATTGCCAGCAGATAGGGGACGTACTCAGATATGCCGTATTCCTTTGCGTATTTCTCCACCATAGGCTGATGTTTCAAGACCTCTGCGGACAGGTTCATGCCCGTTACCCATGAGGAAGAACCACCGCCCCCGTCGTCGTCCTCGGCACTGATAAGCACACCAAAGAAAAGCACTATCGCAAGAAGAAAGGGAAACAGACTGCCGATAAGGGCGATATGTCTTAATTTCATTTCTTACGTCCTTTCTTTTCCGTGGTGTTTATGGTCGCTTTCTTAATGTTTCTCTCTTTTCTGGTGGTCTGCTGGTTCAGCTCCACACCATTGAGCCTTGTTCCATGTTTCTGCAATACAGGTTCAGCAGATTTTGAAGCAAGCGGACGCTCCTTGACAGGCTGTGCTTTTGTCGGCTCGGTATGTACCTTATCAGTGCTTGTCCTATCAGATGTGACAGGACGCTTGATTTCCTGCACTTTTCCTGTGTCGGTCTTAGAAGCAGGAGAAGCGGTCACAGGTCTGTCATGGGGACGGGTAGCTCCTGTTGTCGCTGATCCGTCCCTCGTTCTGCCAGCCTGTTTTGCTTCCTGTGCCTTTTGAAGCTCCATACGCTTGTCAGCGATATTCTGTCTATGCTGTTGGAGTTTGTCGGCACGCTGGCTCTGTCTGGTTTCCTGCCCCTGCACAATGCCACGCTTGAAATCGGACACATTTTCCTTTGCCTTTTCCTTAGCGGAGTGCAGGGCATAGGCGGTCTGTGTCGGCATATCCTTGATATTCTCCTTGACAGCCGTTGCCTTGTCCTTGACCTTGTTTTTTGTATCAAGCACCGCACCTACGGCTGAACCCGCTCGGCTTCCAAAAGAAGCATTTTCTCGGTGTTCTTTTCTGCCCGTACCAACTCTGGCAGATTTTCCAGAACCGTCATTCATGGCTGTTCCTGCCATTGTGCCAGCCACCGCACCAGCAACGCTTCCAGCACCGACAGCTCTTGCGATACGGTGTTCCATACGCCTAGCCCTGTGTCGCATGAACATATACGGGCGACGGAATATCCTGCGTCCCATGCTCTGGCTGTCCCCAGCATTTAAACTGAACATACTCATAAGGTCGCCCAGCTTCATATAGATACCCGCAAAGCAGACTATCTGTAAGAACGCAATCATAAAGAACGGGTAATCGGTGGAGATGTTGTAGAACATACTGGAAATACTGAAAGCCACCGTGACAATGAGCGTAATGCCTGCCCTTGTCATAATCGTATTGAACACTCGCACGATTGCCTGTTTCGCCATGTTCTCATAGCTGGGTATCATGCTCAAAAGGAAGCTGATAGGCAGAAACATAGCGAAGATGATAAATAGTATCTGGGAGAATATCATCATGCCTGTAAGCAGGAATACGAATATCGTTATCCCCAGATTGAAGATGAGCAGGAAGAACACCATTCCCAGACGGTTGATGACCTGCGGTATCGTCAGATTGTCGTTGTCGTTATCCTCGATTTCCGTTTTCACCACGTCCTCACGGGTCGCCCCGTCGTCTGCTGACGGACTGACCGATACCAGAGCTTCCACACGGTCAGCCCCGATTTCCTCTATATCGCTGTTTCCAAATTGCAGGAGTAGCCACGGCTGTTGTACCTGTATGGAAAACAGGCTGTCCCTTATCAAGTCCACGCTGTCTTTTCCAGCACTGTCGCTGTCGGGAAGCATGATTTTTGTTCCCAAATCCAGCGAAGCGGTACTTATATCACTGGAAAAATCGTTTATCTTCTTGATGTAGTCGGGAGCGTAGGCGATAAAGGAAGCGGACAGCACGAACACCACAACAAAGTTGATAACGGCGTGTAATGCCTTGCTGGTTTCTCGCTTGATAAGTCCCGTGTAGGCTACATAGATACCCACGATAAGGATAATGAGAAGCAGGAAGCCCACATAGAAGCCCGTACTTCCGAAGCCGTTTTCCGTTACACCCGCTAGGGTCTGTATGCTTTTGCCGATACTGTCTGCCATGTCGTTGATGAAGTCCAGCTTATACGCCTGCTGGACGACGTACCCCGTGGCGTTGCTTAGATACAGGCTGATAGTCCAGATAAAATTGGTGATACAGTAAAGCCCGTATTGTACGGATTTCCCGATACCGTCCAGCCAGTTCCACGGAAGCCAGCCCCAGCTATTGTCCACATAGAAGTCAAGCTGGTAATTCTCCAAAGGGTACTGTGAATACAGATTGTCCGCATTGACGGTATCATCAACCAGCCCCGTGGCATGAGCCACCGTTCCGAACAGGGTGAGGAACACGACAGCAGTAAAAATGACTATCAGAGCTATCTTGAAAAAGCGAAAGAGCTTCTTTCTTGTCAGAAGCCCTTTTATCCTATCTTTCATCACTCCACCTCGCTTTTCACGGGCGGTCTGGTATCAAAGGCGTGCAGTAATTCTTCAAAGACAGGGTGTATCTGCACCACGCCCACACGCCCGTACAAGTCTTGAAGCAGGCATTGTCCGTTCTCCAAGTCACGAAGTCTTTTCTGGTTGTTCTCGTCGTCCTTGTCGATACCGAAAAATTCAAGGGTCTGCTTTATCTCGTTGATGTCCGTAGAACGGAAAGCGAATTTCAGACCGATATTGTTCTTTAGGCTTTCTTTGGACACGTCCCCAGAGGATTGCGTGACAAAGTACACGCCAGCCTGCATAGCACGTCCCGCACGTACCAGCTTGTTTGAGAGGGTTTCGCCCTGTGCCACATTCAAGAACGCCCACGCTTCATCTAAATCCACAATTTTAAAGATACTGCGGTCTGAATGAATGAAGTCTAAGGCAAAGGTACTAATGACAATCAGCATAGCCACGGACAGCAGTTCAATAGTCGTGTATTCTTCAAAGGTCGTGTCCTTATCGGGGAGTACCAAGTCTGCCACCTGTATGATGTTGAGCTGGTTGTCCAAGCTGATAGCGTTAGACACCGAACCGTCGGAGAACAGCAGATGTGCAAAGTCATAGTCCGTAAAGCTGTCGATATGGTCGGCAATATTGCGGGCAATCGCCGTGTCCTCTCTGCGTAGCTCGTCTATCACATGGAGAAGTCCTCGCTGATCGCTCTGGGTCACGGCTCGCACCGCTTTTCTAAGGACAGGGAATTTCTCGCCGTCCCTAGAGGAAATTCCCGTAAGGAATGTGAGAATATCTATCGCCAGACTTTCAGCGTCTTTTACATTCTTCATAATCACGAACGGGTCAAGAAGCCCAGCGTTTTCCTTATCGCTGGTAAGGTTGACGATATTGATTTCATGGGCTATCTCTGGAAGCGTTTCTTTCCAGTTGCCACGCTCGGATTTAGGGTCGAGAATGACCGCCTGTCCACCAAAGAGGACGGAATAATAGACGATAAGGTTATTGCAGAATGATTTTCCACCGCCAAGACTTCCCACAAAGGCAGAAGCCAGAGCATTGGTGACTGTCCCTTTCACGCCTTGACTTGCAAGAGAGGGCTGTAAATAGACGTTTCTTCCCGTGTCCACGGAATAACCGATATAGATACCTGTATTCTCGCCAAGCTGTTGTGTCGCCCCAAAGCCAAGCCCAGCCAAGAAGTCCGATTTCACATACTGCACATAGTCATTGATGTAACGCTTGCTGGCGGGGAGAAATTCAGAGTGAAGCCCCAGCATATCCCCAGCAGGTCGGACTAACTTTACATTGAGGTCGTCGTAGAAGTCCTTGACCTCATCACAGCGTCGTTTCAGCTCGTCTAGGTCGGGAGCGGACACACGGATAACGTAAGAAAGTTTATACATACTTTCCTTGCTCTGGTCTAAATCGGTTTCCAGCTCGTCCACGCTGTCTAATGCGTCCACCACGTTTGAACTTGTTTCGCTTCCAGACTGATAGGCGTGGTTGTCCAAATCTTTCAGCTCTTTCTTTTTATTTCTCACCGTGGAAAGTGCCTTGCGGTTGCCGACGATTTCTACATTCATGCTCGTATCAACAGGGAAAGTGAACTGCTGTTGCTGGAAGTAAAATATCTCACTGGACGGGAAGTCCAGCTCACCCACAATCGCATTGACGGTAAAGTAGGACACGAAGCTCTCGCTGTCCTCATGTTCCAGCCTTATGTATCGCTGGCTTTCCTCTATCAGACAGCGGGTCGGACGGATAAGGTCGTACTGCTTGATAAGCGTTGCCTTTTTCAGCTTCTTCTTTGGAAGCGAATATTCGTAGTCCTCATACGCCACGCCGTCCCTGCCGTAGATATGCTCGATAAGATACCCGAAGTCGTTCTTATCCAAGCGTCGGAACTTGAAACGGCGGGAAATTTTATTTTCCAGCAGTTTTTCCATTTTCATGTAGCGGTTGATTTCATCATCTGGCATGGAGATAAAGTCGTTCATCAGCGTATGGTTGACCTCATTCAAGAACTCTTTGAACGTCATAAACGCCGATTTCTTCATGCTGTCCAGACTGACCTTTTCCTCTGTCACAATGAGCTTGAAGCCGATAAAAAAGCGGTAGTCCACTTGATTGTCCCCAATCATGGAAACAAGGGCTTCCGTTTGTTCATCAATCTTCTGTATCGCCACATCACGAAGTCGCCCTGTCACCAGCTTTTTTGACTGCTCCTGTATGCTTCTTATGGAGCTTTCCGTCGCTATCTGCAAGGCGTGTATCTTTCCCTCACGGCTCTGTGCGATAAGCTGACGGAAGCTGTCATGGACGATAAATTTCTGTTCAGCCGATAGAAAGCTGTAATTGTACGGTATCAGCTCATAGTAGGCGAATACCTCATTGTCCTTGTTCCAGACAAGGTTGTTGTCGATATACTTAATCGGGAACATACATCACACTCCTAACCGCCGTGACGGGTTCGCTGAACACTTCCTTTTCCAGCTTCACGGCTTTTCCTGCATAGGTGGTCTTAGGTCGCAGGGCAAACGTAATCTGCGATTTCAAGAAGCTGTAAGGCTTCTTGCCGTCAAAGGTCTTTTGGCTCATAAACCATGTGAGGGCGACGGGAATACCGAAGTATTTCAGAAATGCCCCCTCGATAAACGATAACGGCGGTAAGTCCCCTAAGAGAATGACGGCAAACTCCGTGATGACAAACCACGTTATCTGGGTAAAGGTAACGGGAAACGGGAGAGTGAAGTCATTGATTGCATACAAGACTTTCTCCACGTTCCAGATACCCGTGTAGCTCTTAATCTTCTTCAATTCGTTTCAGCTCCTTTCTTTCAATATCAAAAGGACAGCCTGCTTCTGACTGTCCCCCATAAAATATAAAAAGCTGTCAGTAGCGACTTTACTTGTCGCTGATCTGCCAGCTCTAATATGGTATCTCGCATATTCCTCGGCTTGTTTCAATGAATGTCCCCTCTATGGACAAGTCCCTGCCGTATGCTTCATAGTCGATATAGTTCTGCAACGGTAGCGGTATCTGTCCCAATACCTGCAACTCGTCAATGAAGTAATAGGCAACGTCGGTCATATCCTCGCAGTCTGGATAATAATAAATCTCGTCCTTATGCTCGTAGACTTCTTCCAGACTTCCATAGTAGGAAACAAACTCATTAAGAGCGTCCGTGATATAGTCGGGAAGCTCACAAATCATGTCGTACATCTCGTTGAGTTCTTGAATGGAGATATACTCCCCGATTTCAATAGGAAAGTTGTCGGTATCATGGACAGCGTATTCCTCATAAGTGCTGTTCAGCCCGATACGCTCCGAAACATCTTCCTCGTCGATAGGGAAAGAGAACCAATCCCCCACAAGTTCGCCCTCGTTGTACTTGCCAAGATTAGCGATATACACCCTCATGTCGTCAACCACAGGCACACCTCTTTTCTACGGAAGCTCATAGATACCGTGGTCGGTTTCCACAAAGCGTCCGTTGTCGTCAAGATATTGCCCGTAGGCTTCATAATCGAAATAGCGGGTGACGCTCTCACTTAGGGAAGTAAAGTCTGGGTCATTGTTCAGAATGTGGCGGGCAACGTCCGTCATGTTCTTACACCATGAATAATGAATGATGTCATTTCTGTATCGGTGCAGTTCGTCTAGGTCAGTGAAATAGCACATCAGCTCCCCGTAGTCCTCTTTCAAGTCAGAGGGCAGGCTTTCATAGGTATGGTACAGGTCGTCGAGTTTTTCAATGGTGGTATCTTCCTGCACTTCATCAGCAAAGGGAAGCTCCTTTCCCGTAATATAGTAATAGTCTGTATCTACATCAATCCCCAGCAGTTCTTCCACCTGTTCTGTGTCGATAGGCAGGGTGAACCAAAAGGCTCTGATTTCTCCGTCTGTCGGCTCTCTGGCTTCAATCTGTACACGCATTTCTTCCATGTTTCATCACGTCCTTTCTTTGTAACGCTTCCTGTATGACGGCGTAAGGCACACCGAATACATAGCGTGAAAAATCTTCTAACTGTTTTTTAGGGTAGTCGGACAGGCAAAGGCGTTTCATCTCAAACCAGACCGCACGCTTGTAATAGGGCAGGTCGGAGAGATATGGACAGCCAATTTTTGCCTGCATATCTGTAAAAATGTCTTTCAATCAATCACTCCAATCTTAAATTTGAGTATAGAAAAAGCGGTTGATCTCCAATGGAGTAACCGCTTTTAATGATAGGTTACGCTCCAATGATACGGTTGAACAGCTCTAACAGCACGTCCTTGACACCGCCGGCATTGAATACCAGCCCGACAGCGATTAAGGCAATCACAAGGAAGCCGATAAGTTTAGAAAACTCTCTCTTAAATCCTAAGTAGATACCGATTACCACGATTGCCATAAGCACCAAGCTCTGGGCGTTGCTTAAAAACCAGTTGTATAAGTTCTGTCCGAAATTCATTCTTTATCAATCCTTTCTTTTTTGATTTCTTCCATTTCTTCATCAGCCATTTTGCTGACCTGTGCGATACACATAAGGACAACACCGATACCCATTCCCAGCGATACCAGCACCAAGTCCTTGACAAGTTCTGCCATAATCTCAATTCTCCTTTACTCTGTGATAAGCTCCTCTGTGTCCGCTGTCTGCTGTCGGATTATCTGCAAGTGCTTTTCCGTCAGCTTTGCATTGTCCTCAATCTCTTTCAGATAGCTTGTACTGTTGCCAGCGTCTATCCTTTTCAGCATTTTCAGCGTAGGGGCGACCTGTCGGCTTATCCAGCCCAGCGTCCTTTCCAGCGTGTAAGGTTCTGGGTCTGTCGTCAATTTAATAGGCGGGCGGTCTTTCCCGATAAACCACGCCCAGCGGTCATTGAGCTTCCAGTCTGTCTTTCGCTTCTCTGGCTCTCTGTCCACGAAGCGGATATAGTGATTGATGATAGAAAATGCCGTCTGTTCTGCGTCATAATGGGTCAGCAGTTCACGGACGGCATAATAGGCTCTTTCATCTTTCAATCGTATCTCGAAGCGGTTCTTTATGGGTGCTTCCTCAATCGGTATTCCCAGCTTTGCGTACTGTTCGTAGTTCTTCTCATAACAGCAGAAGTACACCTCACTTTTCAGTGAGCCGATATACAGCGTGTGTCCCATGCCCGCCTTGTCCTGCTCGTTGTGTTTCACCAACTCGCCGGAAGCATAGGACTTGAAAGAACGGAACAGGGAAACACATTCCTCACGGTTGCATTTGGCGGTCAGATCTGGAATATCCAGTATGCCCGCCCTGTCGTTAATCGCAAGGTCAAGGCGTTTCATCACACCGCCCTCAATGAGTGCGTCCATGAGGAAGTCATACCAGCTACGCCCCTGTGCCAGCAGATAGCTTTCAAACTGGCGACAGCCTTTTCCTTTCAGTTCCAGAAGCGTGCCTTTTTCCTCGTCCTGCGAGGTGTAGACGAACACATCACCCAGATAGTAATGCTCTGTATATTTGTAGTGTCCGTAGTCCTCATGGAGCATATAGTCAACATTGAGCTTCAATATATCTTTGATAACGTGCTGTATATTCAGCGTGGGGAAACGGATACGCACATAGTCGAACAGCAGGAACATGGGAGCGTCGGGATTGAATTTCTCGACTGCTTCCATGAGCTTGTCCTGCATATCGTCCGTGAGGTTGACCTTTCCCGCTTCGATACGGTTCAAGTGTTCACGGCTGATACCAGCCATGATTGCAAGCCTTGTCTGAGACACGCCGTAAGATAGGCGTTTCTCTTTCAAGGCGGTTATAAAGGTGCTTTCATTCAGCCTGCATACCCCCAATCGTAAAAGTGTGATATTTTCCGCCGATTGTCACAGTCAGCCATGAGTAAGGGAAAACCCTTATGCCAAGCGGGATTTCCAGACTTTTTGACCGTAGTTTCCAGCGGAATTGTGCCCCTCTGTTAGATACCGAGGGGCTTCTTTCGTGGAGCAGGGCAAGCCCTGCTCCACAGGACGGCTTGCACGGTCTGGATCGCTCCGCTGACCGTTCCAGCCGTCAGTGGTTCAGCCTATCCTTGTCATGCCCGTATAAACTACGATACAGTCGGTATCTCTTGAAAGGCATTTTCTGGCGATATCCTTGTCAATCTCGTATTCACGGCATACCTGTCTGAAATGCTCCCTGTCCATGACAAGAAACGTATAGCGGAAAAGACAGCCCAGCAGGTTTGCCATGTGTGCGGGAAGCTCCACGGAAAACAGCAACGGCATTTCCAGATAATCTTCTGCCAAATCTTCCAGCAAATCCGACATTCTCTCATGGAAAAGTGTTTCTGGATAGTCGTCGTCCTGTTTATATTCACTGTCTGCCGTAAAAGCCAAATCGGAAAGGAATTTTCCATAGCCCAATCCGATACAGGTAAGTACACTGTCGGTACATTCTGGTTCATAATGGATTTCCAAATATCCCATAATCATTCAATCTCCTTTCGTTCATCTGGTACGGCTTGCCTTGCCAGTGCAAGAGAGCCGATAGTCTGTAAAAAATCATGCCCCTTTGGTACAAGGGGAGTGTAAAACTCTGATATGACGCTCGTACCCACGTCACAATAGCCACGTCCTTTGATACGCTTCTGGAAGAACTGTTTCTTTACGTCGCTTCCGAAAAGCATACCGTAGCCCAGCTCACTGATACGCCCCAAGCCCACACGGAAGTTGAAGTTATCTCTGATACCGTCTGAAAAATACTTTGCGTCGGGACGCTGGCAGGCGACAATAAGGAAATAGCCCGCCTGTCTGCCAAGCATGACGATTTTCTTTAGCTGGCTTAAAAGGCTTATGCTTTCCTTTGTCCCCAGCATTTCCAAGAACGCCACATACTCGTCAAAGATAAGGAAGCAGGGCGGTAAGCCCAGATAGGCGTAGTTCTCGCCTGTCTTGTAGTCTGGATGTTGCTTCATTTCCTCGCTCCTTGTCACCATGCCCTCATAGAACGCATTGACGCACTCTATCATATCTTCTTTGGTGTGATACACGTTATCCATGACCGTACCCAAGTCCGCAAGGTCAGCATTCTTAGGGTCTAAGATGAAAAGGTGGGCGTTGGTCTGCAAGAAGGCTTCAATGATTGTCAGCAGAAAATAGGTCTTTCCACCGCCAGTCCCACCACAGATGAGGGCGTGAGGGAGTGCGTCGTATTCCCATGTAAGGTTCTTCATCAGACGCAAGCCCCCGTTTTCCGCCTTTACCTCGTCAATCGTGATACGGTTCGCTATCATGTCATAGAGCAGGGTGTATTCGATATAGCCGTCATGGAGCGTTTTGTCGGTCAGCTCACAGTAAAGCCCGCTTTCCAGCTTATCTTCCAGTCGCAAAAGCTGGTCTTGATACTTTCCCAAAGAGATTTCACAGCGGATATGGAGCAAGCCCGTGTCCATCTGATAATAGATTTTCGGAAACCAGACGATTTTTTCCCTTGATCTGCTCTGCAGGTCAGTGAAAAAACCGCTGTCCTGTACGGTCTGTGCTTCATACCACTTGTTGTCCAGTATCATGCGGGAGAGCTTTTGACGGTGCAGGAGTTTCTTGAAACTGTCATGGAAGAAGCGGTAATAAAGAAAAGCGACCAATGCACAAACACCAGTCGCTATCAAAATCGTTATGAAGTTGTATGTGGTAAGCGTCAGCCCATTATCAAGTAAACTGAAATGTTCCCAATCGGTACGCATGAGCTGTCCCATGTTCAGTAGCACGAGAACCGCCACGAACAGGAGCAGGAGCGTACCTGCACAGAAGCGGTACACAAGGTTCTTGTCGCTGGCTCTAATACGCTTTCCCTTGTATTTGTATAGGCTCATAAACACCCCTTTCTGGATATGGAAAAAGCGGTCAATCGTAAAGACCAACCGCTTGCTAAAATTAGATATTAAACTTTTTTTACTCCTACCTTATACATATTTTCTAAGTATTTTTCAGGATGTGGCATAGGATGTCCCTTATGTTTAGTATCTTTACGTTCTTCCCTATTGTAAGTCGCCTTGATTTTTTCCCAATCACTAGGATACATTTCTTTGAATTTTTCTTTAAATTCATTTACATCATTTTTATCTAACATAGCGTTCCATACAGCATTGAATTTTTCTTCTTTTTTAGTTATTACAGACATAGCTCTTCCTCCCGCAATAAATTTTGATAAGTTAAATTATACTATTTATCGCAGAGAGTTACAATTAAAACTACTTTTTGTTTTGTGTCTGTGGATTTCCTGCGGGCTGACTGCCTTTATTTTTCAGCACAATGTCATCTGCCTTGATGTACCACTCCACGTCTGCCCCTCGGTAGTTGGCGTTTGCCACAGTATCGGCAACAGGATTGATAAGCTCCACCTCGGCATTGTACGGGTAGTCCTTGACAGGGATTTCCGCTGGGATAGATACCTGTATCGTGCGTTCCTGCTGACTGCACTTTAAGTCATAGGTTCTTCGCTTGATTTCCTCGGTTGTCGTCCCGTCCTCATTCTCTACACGCACTTCATGTCTTAATGCGGAGAATTTCAGCACTCCAAACGTCTTTTCCTTATCTAACACAATTCCATTCGCTAATCTCATAATCTGATACCCCCTTTACTTGCTTTCCTCGGCTGGAAGCATATCATCAGCCGTTAAGATATAGTTAGTGTAGCCACGACCTCGCACGTTCTTTCCCTCGGCGGTAATCTTAGGATTGATGAGCTTGACTTTCTGCTCATACTTGAAACGCTTCTCCCCAGCTTTTGCGGGAAGCACCACGATAATGTCGTCGGCTCTCTGAATGTCGGAATACAGGTTATAGCTTCTTGTCACGGGAACAAAGCGACCATTGACACGCTGTTGCTCCACGTCATTTTCTCCTGCAAACTCCAAATTTCCAAATGTCTGTGCCATGTCAGGCACGATATATTTTAATTTCATGTGTTCATACCTCATTTCTATAAAATCTGTTGATTGTTCATGCTTTTATTCTGGCTGGCGGTGTGATACCAGCAAGCCCCCAGACCGTCAAGGGCAGGTAAATGCTTAAAAGCACCCTTGACCGTCCGTGTGCTTACAGGTGGGTGGCGGTCAAGCCAGAATAAAGGGAAGCTCCGCCGTTTCCATGTGTCGGCGGGGAGCGTGATTTCTTCATCATCATAAGCAGACCACCCGATTAAGAGCGTCTACGCTTGATGAAGTATGTTCCTGCCACGCCTGCACCAGAAAGAACAAGAAGCCCTAAGAATAAGGCAATGTTTGTGTTATCGCCTGTCTTTGGAGCGTCTGTTGTCTTGCTCGGTGTATCTGGTGTGGTCGGCTGGTCTGGTGTTGGTTCTTCTGGCGTTTCTGGTACTTCTGTGATTGTCACCGTCTGCCCGTCGTCCTCAATGTCCTTATGCTCTGTAACCTTTGTCGGTTCGTCTGGATTGCTCAAATCGTATAATTCCTCAAAGGTCACAAGCTCTTTCCCGCCCAGCTCGGAAGCGTCGAATGTAAAGGCAATCTGGACTTCCATGTTTTCACTGTCGGCAGTAAAGGTATAGTCATTTTCAACACGTTCACCACCTATGATAAGCTCGGCGTTTTCGTCCTTAATCATCTGCCAGCCTACAAGCTGATACTTTGTGCCGATTTCCAATCCGTCAAGGGTAACAGTATCAATGATTGTCACGTCTTTTCCAGCTTCAATCTCTTTCTTTCCGTCCTCGCTGGTCGCTGTGGTATGGATAGAGATGATACGCTCCGTGATAAGCACCGTCTGTCCCTCGTCGTCAATGTCCTTATGTTCCGCCACCTTTACAGGCTCGTCCTCATTGGAAAGGTCGTAAAGTTCCTCAAAGGTTACAAGGTTCTGACCGCCCAGAGAAGAAGCGTTGAACGTATATTCCATTTCAATCTTCATTTCCTCGCTGTCGGCTGTGAATGTGTAATCACTTTCCACACGCTGTCCGTCGATAAGAAGCTCGGCGTTTTCCTCTTTCAACATCTGCCAGCCTACAAGCTGATATTTTGTACCTTTTTCCAGCCCGTCAAGCGTAACCGTATCAATGATTGTTACCTCTTTGCCAGCCACGATAGACTTCTCGCCGTCCTTGCCTGTGGCTGTGGTATGGATAGAGATTTCTTTCTCGTATTCATCAGTGAGTGTCCCTAAGTCAACGGTCACATTGTTTCTGGACACCACGATTTCAAACGGCGGGATAAGCTCAAAGCCTTTGTTGCCCTCACAGCGTAATTCCTCAATGATATAGGTATCGTAAAGCAATGCACCCTTGCTGTCGTCTGGCTCACTTGTTCCAAACCAGATACCGTCCTCGCTGGTCTTTCCTGCGTTGGTGTTGTTCTTATGGGAAGCCCAGTCAGAAGAAGTGGAGAACTGCCCGTTATCATCTGTCACGATAATGTGGCTCTCACCTGTGGTCTTGCTTGTGATCCTAAACGGAACTCCCGCAAGACGCTGGTGTGTGCCAGCACCAATCTTGACACCCTCTAGGTCGCCACGCTTCACTTGATTGTAAATGGAAGTGTCCGCACCTGTAAGGTCAACGATTTTTCCGTCCTCTGTGATTTCAAATTCAATCGGTTCTGCACCGTCCGTCAAATAGCCCTCTGGTGCTTTGCTTTCCTCGATACGGTATTTTCCATAAGGTAAGAGGTCGGCGGAAGTAGAAGCCACGCCCTCAATGTCGGTAAGGATTGTCTTTACCACTTCATTCTTGCTGTAAAGTTTCCCCTCGACAAGTACGGCATTGTCATTAAGGGAAATGATTTCAAATTCAGCGTCTTTCAAGGTCGCACTTCCTTGACCTTTGGTATCGCTGGTTTCCAAATCTCGTTTCTGGATTTTCACACCGCCACGGATAACCTTGTCTGATACATGGTACTGATTGCTTCCAGACAATACGGCAATGTCGCCGTCCTCGGTAATCTGTGTAAGGTACATTCCTTTAATCTGTTCCTCGCTACCGTTTGCCTGCATATACGCACCGTCAAGAAGATAGCCACTAGGAGCTTTCGTTTCCTCAACGGTCAGCGTTCCTAAAGGAAGCACGTTCTTTCCGTCCTGTGTATAGAAGCTGTCCCCAGATACCTTGTATTCATCAGAAAGGCGGGAAACGTAATGGATAGTGCCGTCGCTGTCCTTTTCAGCGATTGTCTTTGTCACCCATGTCTTTGTCGGCTCGCTGGGGAGATTGTCAGCGGTATAGTGTCCCGCATAGAATTTCCATGTGAACTCCGCACCCTCTAGGGAAGCGTCGCCCTGTGGAGCGTCTTTCTGTGTTTCCATGTCAATCTTGAAAAGCTCGATAAGGGTATCTGTGACCTTTGGCGTATCGGATACGTTCAAGGTCGCTGTCTTGCCAGCTTCCACCTTTAAGGAATACACTGTATTGTCCACCTTGTAGCCAGCAGGAGCGGAAAGCTCTTTGATGTAGACTGTGCCAGCCTTTACTTCCACAGTATCCGTATTTCCGCTGTTATCCGTCGTAAGGGTGGCAAGCTGTTTTGTGCAGTCCTTATCAGAATAGACACCATAAGTCGCACCAGCGATAGAGTAAAGCCCGTTCCCGTCGGTAATGCTGGCATTACTGGAAGTCTTTTTAAGGGTGGCGTTTCCTACGGCAAGTTTCGCCCAGAACTGTCCAATGTCCTGTCCCTCGCCAGAGTAGATATAACCGCCACATTCATAGCGTCCCTTGTTCTCGCTGGCAAAGGCTTTCGCCCCAGCGTACACCTCGTCCTGTATCGCTTTTGGGATTTCATCATAGGAAGCTCTGACGTTATCGCATTGCCAGCCCAGATGAACACTCAATCTCTGCCATACGACGCACTGTTTCAAAAGGTAAATATGCTGACTGCTCAATCCGCTGTGGCTCTGCACATACTGATTGACATACTCGATTGAGAGAGCAACATCTGAAATCTGGTCGTAGCTCATGCGTGTGCTTGCGTCGGCTCTGGTCTTATAACCGTTGCGGAAGTTGGTGTTAATATCCACGCAGAAAGCGTCCTTGCCCTCAACGGTCATGTGTCCCTCATTGAACGTCGAACCGATAGACCCGTCATTCATCACTTTTTCAACGATACCGACACGCTCGGCACTTTCCGTCCAGTATTGCTTCTCGGAAGCGTGGACAGCCGTTGTCGGTAAAGCGGTAACGATAGTCGCAAAGGCAAGGAAGCCTGTGGCTAATCGCTTCAATATCTTTTTCATAGCTTTTAAAATTCTCCTTTCGTTTGGATATAGAAAAAGCCGTCCATTTCTGAACGGCTGGAAATAGAAAAGGAACGTCAATATCGGCGTTCCATAATCTACTTGCGATATTCAATTTTACAATTTGTGATACTGATATACTGTGGCAAGAAAAGATATCTCTCTGCTGATTGACACCAATTTTGACACCAATTTTTTATAAAATGACGATTTCTGACGAGTTAAGATAAAATCATAAAATCCGGGAAACGCCCATAAATAGGCACTTACGACACCCTATGAAGTTAGACAAAATCCACACTGCGATAACAAGAGGTGAGTGCTAATTTTTTTATTTTTTTCCCGACGCTCCTTTTCTCCCTCCCCCACCTAAAAGATTTTTATTCATCGCCGTACACAGCAATAAAATGAATCAGTGCCTCTGTTTCGGAACTGGCATACTTTTTGGCAGATGCTTCCAGCGGCTGTGATTGATATGCTTCAAACGAATCGCCCTCGTCGCGTCCAGATATGTAGCGATTATCATTTAGTTTCCACTTCCTCATTTCTTCAAAATAAGCAGTATTCGCCATTTCCGAATTCCAGTCCATTCGCTCCAGCAGATAATACTCCATTCCATGATAACATTCTTCGCAAATTCCCGTAAAAAATTCTTCTGCTGTCTGAGATGTTAAATGCTCTGGAGCATACCATATTTCGTTCTCTTCGTTATTATATAATGCAACGCAATTCGATGATCCTGTCTCTTTCACATACAGCGGAATTTCGGGAATTCCAAGTCGTTCTGTTTCAAGCCGTACCATCTTCTGTGCTGCAATTGTTCTTTCTTCCAGTGTTTTTTGCCTCCATTCGCTCTCCTTTAAGCTCAGCAGAAATTCTTTATTTTCCTGAAAAATGTTCTCCTGATTCTGGACGAGATTATAGTCCTTTTTTCGTTCGTAAAGTTCTGCCACTCCGGACGGAGACTCAAGCTTCCAATATATCATCATACAAGTCGGTACCATACTCACGCATACTGAAACAAACAGAAATGCGTTTAAGTCACTTCTTTTTAATCTCCAGAATTTTTTCGGAGAATATTTTCGTTTTTTTCTATGTAAATCTCTTAAAACCGTAACAAGAAATATCCCATCCAGCACTGCAAGAAACAACACAATTTTCAGTGAATATTGGGCAAATAAAAACAGCATCAGTATGCTCGGCGGAAATGTATAGAATAAAACTTCATTTGCAGTTCCATCTGCGCAGTAGCTTCGAATGGGTGAGGCCAGCCACAAAATCAGGCACAGCGCATAGGCAAAAAGCATTGTCCCCGACGAAATATGGACGGAACATTCTGTAATATATACCTCAACCTGTTTCACATACATCACATACAAGATACAGATCGGATATAAAATCGAGCTTTTGCTCAACCAGTATGCCGCTGATTTTCTTTCCCGTCTTCTTTTCTGTTCCTCCATATCAGATCCCCCCTGATTTTTCTTTTGTTTTATTTGAAATACTTGTATGTTTATTTTAGCGTAATTTTTCGTTTTTGCCTATCCTTCGTTTTTCAGTTGAATCTTTCTGTAAAAACCAAAATTGCGAAACCCTGTTTTGGCAGGACTCCGCAATCTCTTTTTCCTATTTACTTTATGATACATGACGGGCAGCATATTTCATTTTCTGGTTTCCGGCGCATTTCTTAAAATACTGCCGGATCGCATCTTCGTTCATATCGTTTCCGATAAACACAGCCTGGCCGGCGTTTTTCTGTTCTGTGCCGGTGATGCTGTAGCGGTGATCGGCGACATCAAATTGGAGAAACTGGTCTCCGGCTGCGAACTGTCCTTTTGCACGGATGATATTTCCAAACGCTCCGCGAATGATCTGTTCCAGAAAACACCACAGGGTTTCCGGTGCCTCCATTCGGATATTTTCGAAGGAGAAGGTCTCCGGCATCTTTTCGCCGCTCTGCGTATCCTGTACTTCTTTCTCATATCGGCCGCCCAGCAGCAGGCTCTGGTAATCTTCCCGTGTCATCGTGGATGCATAATCCGTGATGATTTTTGCCTGCGGGTTAATTTCCTGCAGAAATTTCTGGATGCGCTGTTTTTCTTCCGCCTGGCATGCTTCTGTTTTGGAAACAATGATCGTATCCGCGCTTCGGATCTGATCCTGATACAGCTCGGGATATTCCGCCATATAGCGGCGGTAACTGTAAACATCCACAATAGTGACCGGCGAGAGAAGCTGAATTCTCTCGTACTCGATCTGACGCAGATTTTCTATAATCCGGGCGAGACTTCCGACGCCTGTCGGTTCTACGATCAGGTATTCCGGGTCTACCACATTGGCAATGGTCAGCACGGATGCTGCAAAATCCTTTTTCCCGATGCAGCAGATGCACTGCTCTGTCATTTCCCATACATTTTTCTGCGTTCCTTGCCGGTTCTGGCCAAGACGTGCGCCGTCGATTCCTGCGGCTCCATATTCATTTTCCAGTATGGCAAACCGCTGATCGACGTTCCTGGCCAGCCGTTTGATAAATGTTGTTTTTCCCGCGCCCAAAAAGCCGGATACGATCAATATTTTCATACGTTTCCTTTTTCAGTCAAATTTTCAAATCATCAGTCAGCCAATTTAACGACTGGTTTGATTAAATCCTTCGGTTTATCTCTCATGAGGAACAGTGCTTCTTCCAGATGATCCCATCCATCAAACACATGTGTGGACAGCGGGCTGACATCCAGCTTGCCTGCCGAAACAAGAGCTCCCAGTTTTTCCATGCGGAGTCTTCCGCCAGGCATCAGGCCTCCGTTAATCTGTTTGTGACCCATTCCAACGCCCCACTCTACACGCGGAATATCAATGTTGTCACCGGATCCAAGATAGTTTACATTTCCGATCTTTCCGCCCGGTTTCAGGCATTTTACTGCTTCTGCAAAGGTTTCTACACCACCGCCGGCGATGACTACTTTATCAACACCTTTTCCATCTGTCATATCAAGTACCTGCTGGAAAATCGGTCCGTTCTTGTAGCTGACAAAATCCGTTGCGCCGTATTTTTTTGCCGCTTCTACGCAGACCGGTCTCGTTCCGACAGCAATGATTCTCGATGCGCCGCGCATATTCGTTCCGGCTACCGACATCAGACCAACTGGTCCGATTCCGATGACAAGAACTGTATCACCAAACTGTACATCGGCAAGCTCTACGCCGTGGAATCCGGTCGGCACCATATCGGAAAGCATGCACGCGTCGACAACATTGATGTTTTTCGGAAGCAGCGCAAGGTTTCCATCGGCATCATTTACATGAAAGAATTCAGAAAAGACACCATCTTTGAAGTTGGAGAATTTCCAGCCTGCCAGCATTCCGCCGGAGTGCATGGAATAACCAGCCTGTGCTTCCAGAGAATTCCAGTCCGGAGTGATGGCCGGCACAAGAACCCGGTCTCCCGGTTTGAAATCTTTTACGAGCTCTCCGACTTCCACAACCTCTGCACAGCACTCATGGCCCAGAATCATGTTATGACGGTCACCGATGGCCCCTTCCCATAAAGTGTGGACATCTGATGTGCAGATGGCAACTGCCAGTGGACGGCAAATGGCATCCATCGGCCCGCATTTCGGGCGTTCTTTCTCGATCCATCCGGATTCACCGATTTTCAGCATTGCATAACCTTTCATATCTTTTGCTCTCCTTTCAGATTGTTAATGATTTATCGATTCCTATGATTCGAATATATCACTAATAGGTTACTAATTCAACAGAAAAGTCACGGAATATCGTAGAATATTCCGTGACTTTTTTATAGCTTTTGCACAATAGATTACTTATAGATACTTTTTATCAAATTCTGTACCGACCGCATTCCCATACCGAAACGGCTACAGCCGGCTTTCTGCATTTCCTGTATAGTTTCCAGACTGCGGATTCCACCGGCGGCCTTGATCTGAATGCGACCGGCGGCTTCACGGCTCATGATTCGAACCTGCTCCACGGTGGAAGGACAGCCGGGATACCATCCGGTGCTCGTCTTTACATAATCCGCACGGCCTTCCACACACAGATCCACTGCCTGGCAGATTTCCTGCTCCGTCAGCTGCGGTGCCTCGATGATCACCTTAAAAATCGCCGAAGGCACCTGCTCCCGGATGGCCAGAAGTTCTTCTTTTACATAAGAAAATTCGTGGCTTCTGAATGCCGTAAGATTCATCACCATGTCGATTTCCCGGCAGCCAGCCTCCCACAGTTCTTTTGCCTGCCGCTTCTTCTGTCCGGTCGTATCTCCGCCGCCCGGAAAGCTTACCACGCCTCCCGCATGGATTTCTCTGGTGTCCTGCAGCCGTTCTGCCACATGGGCGCTGAACGCCGGCAAGGTAAACACAGCAGCCAGACGATATTTCTTTGCCAGCTCCACCATCGCATCAATTTCATCCATTGTATGAAATGCCTGTACACAGCTGATATCAATCTGCCGCATCAGTTTCTTCTGTTCTTCTGTCTCATCGCTCATTTACTCCGTCCTTTTCCCGAAATCTCCACCTCGTACTTGCTTCCGATGATCCGCACGTGGTCAATGCTCACCGGCCGGTTCTGCCAGTAGGTGACTCTGTGCACCACAAGAAGCGCATCCTTCGGCTCCGTTTTCAGAACCTGGGCTTCCATAAAGGTCGCGGATTTCGCTGAAATTCTGTCTCGTGTCTCATCAATCTGCAAGCCGAATTTCTCCTCCAGAAACTGATACAGCGCTACAAACTGATTCTCATACGCCTCGATGCCAGGGACTTTCGCATATTCGATATAATTTTCCATCAGCGTAACAGGCTCTTCATCCGCAAGCTGCAGCCGCTGAATCCTCGCCACGCTGGTTCCCTCCGGAATTTCCAGTTCATCGGCGAGCTGTTTGTCCGCCGAAATGATGTCGATCATCATATCTGACGTCGTTACCCGATATCCTTTTTTCATCAGGGATTCCGTGACCGATGTGACCTTGTTATAATTCTGAATTGCCTTATGATTCAGCACCCTCGTTCCAGAACCCTGGCGAACCTCAACCAGTCCCTCCTGCACCAGCATCTTTACTGCATTCCGTACCGTAGTACGGCTGACCTGATAGATTTTCTCCAGTTCACACTCCTTCGGCAGAAATCCCCCGACAGGATATGTTCCCTTATTGATCTCGTTTTTCAGTCTGCTGTAAACCTTCACATAAGCCGGTGCATTTTTCATCTTCTTCCCCTCCCGTGAAATATCAATATCCGCTTTTTGATCCTTTTTGCAGTATACCATATTTTGACGGCACAATCGAGTCCCAAAGAAGAGTTCCTGTTTTCTGCTTTGTCACCGACACATACTCTGCCAGACGCACAGAAAAAAGGCAGACGCATGTCATTTCTTTATGACTCACATCTGCTCTGCATGAATCTTCTTTTTTCTGCTGTCTGCGAAATACTTCCATTCTCCAGAAGCAAATCTCTCTTTCTGCGGTGTAAATTTTTGTTACAAATTTTTTATTGTTCTTTTCTATTTTTTCGTATCAAACCGCATCACCGCCATGTGCACCACGTACGGCACCAAGATGACCGGGATTGCCAGGTATGCCAGGATGCTGTACACCTTCTGGATCAGCGTCAGCAGACCAAACTGTGCGATAAGGAAGTCCGCGATGCAGCAGACAAGCGCGGCAAGGATCTGGGTGCGGCTGATTTTGCCTGCGGTTTCTGTTCTGCTGCTTCGTTCAGCGAGACCGGCGTGGATTCGTTTGACCATGGCGGCAACCATGTTGACGGCTGTGGATACGGCACCGAGGATGATCAGTACGGAAATCAGCGGTGTCATGAATTTACTGCCGACGCCCTGCTGAACCATAAATAATGTCGGGACGCTCTGCTGGATCATTTCCGGGTTCTGGTATACGGTCATGATTCCGAGGACGACCATGATCATCAGAAGGGCATTTAATACGGCACCGACTGCCATGCTCTTTCCGGCATCCTGCGGTTTTTCGAAGGATTTGGCATGCTGGACGAAGACTGCGACATTGGCAAGCTGGAAGGTTCCGTAGAGGAATGCGGCGTACAGGGCTTTGCCGAATGGGAGGTCTGCGGTTTTCATGGCGTTTACAGTATCGCCGATCTTTCCGGCTCCGGCGATGATGTTCGGGACGTAGACGATCAGCAGACCGGCGATAATGCAGATGGACAGCACTGACGCTACTTTCCGCACCAGATCCGTTCCGAATACCGAAACGACGAAAATAATTTTCCAGTTTCATAACGATTCTCCCTTCTTCCTAACAAGCAAAAGGGCATACTGACCTTCTGTTGGTCAATACGCCCTTGTATCTCCGATGTGCTTTAGTATATCACAGTTTTAACGCGAATGCACTCAATTTTAAGCAAAACGCAAAAGATCCCGGGATTTTTCTCTCCCGGGATCTGAAAATTCTTACTATGTAATTCTTTTTTAAACCACACGTCTTACCGCAAGAATCGTGGTATACGCTGCGTTGCTGCTGATCTTGATACCGTCGCGCTCATTGCTTGCGTGTACGATTGCACCGCCGCCGATGTAGATGGCTACGTGGCCGCTGTAGCAGATAATATCGCCCGGCTGAGCCTCTGCATAAGATACACCGCGTCCTACACCACGCAGTTCACTGGAGGAATGCGGAAGGTCGTATCCGAAGTGTGCGTAAACGCTCATGATAAAACCAGAGCAGTCAGCTCCGTTGGTAAGGCTTGTGCCGCCCCATACGTATGGATTTCCAATAAACTGTGTTGCATAGGATACGATGGCACTTCCGGTTGCGCTTCCGGTGCTGCTGGAGCTGCTGGAATCATCCGAGCTGCTGGTATCGCTGGACGAAGAATCATCGTAAGAGCTTCCTCCGTTAGACGGTGTTGTTGTCGTGGTGGAGCTTCCTGTGCTGGACGGTGTGTTGTCTGCCGTTGTTGTATTATTTGCAGCACTGCTTGCGGCTGCTTCTGCTGCTGCCTGTCTTGCTGCTTCTGCCTGGCGGGCTGCCTCGGCTGCTTCTGCTGCCTGACGGGCCTCTTCGGCTTTTCTTGCTGCCTCTTCGGCTGCAATCTCCTCCTGGATCTGCTGGATCTTTGCGTTCTGCTCTGCCAGTACTGCGTTGTACTGTGCAGCCATGTCGTTCAAGTCTGCGATCTGGTTTTCGTAGTCATCGGAAACGGCTTTTTTCTGCTCAAGCATTGCCTCAAGGGACTGCTGCTGTGCTTCCTGCTCTGCCTCACTAGCTTCGAGATCTGCTTTTTCATCTGCAAGCTGATTGCTGTAGTCTGTTACCTGCTGTACAAGATCCATGTACTCCTGCAGGCACTCTCTGTCGTATTTGTATAACTTCTGGGTGTACTCAGCCTGGTTGAGAATGCTGCTTAAATCTTTTCCCTCCAGAAGAAGTGCTGCCCAGCCGTTGTCTCCGCCGCTCTCATAGAGGAACTGGATTCGTTTTTTCATCAGCTCGTACTGCTCGTCCTCTTCAGCCTGGGACTGTGCCAGTTTTTCCTGTGTTGTTTCAATTTCTGTCTGTTTCTCTGCAATTTCATTTTTCAGATTTTCCACGGATGCCATGGTTACGACAAGCTGTGCGTCCAGGTCATCAATCTCGCCGGTAATCTGATTCTTTTTGGTTTCCAGATCGTCGATTTCTGCTTTTGCGTTGTCAAGCTGTGCGCTGGTCTCTGCCTGTGCTGCCTGCTGCTGCTGTAACTGCTCCTGTTTCGAGGCGCTTACTGTCATTACCTGAGCTGCACTTACGATCACTGCTAAACTTAAGGCAAGAAATTTTTTTCTCATTCTTTCACTCCCAAATTGATTCGTTGTATGTAGGTTTCTTTGTTTTAGGTTTCCCTGTTTCTTAGAAATTCAATTATTCTGTAACAATTTTGAAATATTTTTCCCAATTCTTTTACATAATATCACAATTCACAAATGGATGCAAGGAAAAATATCCCGACTTTTTGTAAACAATTCGTGAACAGTAACGATACATGTTATTTTACCTTCTGTACACTCACACAACTCAATTTGTATTGATCCGGCGAGGAAAGCGCATCGCCGTCAGGGATTGAAAAGTCCTCTGCGGAGAATTTCGCACAGAGTGCCCGGTACTGATCCTCTGTAAAGTACGGCACCGCATCCTGATTCCATTCCAGACTGATTTCCTGATTGGTCACGCCGCGCGTTACAATTTTCCCGCCTTCAAAATCCTTTTGTTTCATTTCTTTTAACGCATTGTAAACTGCAGTTCCATAATCCAGACGTACTTTCAACACGGCATTGGCGTACTCCTCCACGCCGCCGTTTGCGATCAGTGCCCCGCCTGCCGCAGATGCTGCTGCGCCAAGTACATTCTGATACGATGCACCGTCCGAGAAGAGAATCTGTCCGCCCTCACCATACCAGCTTTTGATTTTTTCCAAATACGACGGTGATACGCTGCTGCTTTTCCGATACGTATAATCCAGCGTGATGCTGTTTTCTCCAAGTCCCAGATCCGCAGCGGCCGCCTCTGCACCGAGTGCATAACCTGTCCCGTACTTTGTTCCGTTCTCTTCGTTTTTCTGTCCGATATAGCCCAGGTGCGTGTAGCCGGCCTGTACTGCCGCATATCCTGCCAGGTAGCCGGCCTCTGATACATCAATTTCCAGGCTTTCTGTATTTCCGCGGAGACGGCTGCGGCCGCTCTCACTGACCGGTTCTGCCTCCAGCAGCAGAAAACGGACATCCTTCCAGTCGCGCTGTGCATCGTAAACGGCGCGGCTCATGCTCGTTCCGGCACAGACGATAACGGATGCTCCCTTCTGCGCCGCCTCTTTGATGGTGTTTTCATAGTCCTCTGTTGTCCGTCCTGCCGGAACACTTGCTTCATATTTCAGACCGCTCTCGTCTCCATACTGCGCAAGACCGTTCCATGCTGACTGATACACGGCATCGGAAGCTACCTCACTGCCGTCGGTTACCAGCACCAGATCCACTGGTTCCGCCTTTTCTTTTCCGCAGCCGCCCAGCAGCAGCAACGACACTACGCCAAGACAGAGCGCCCATTTCCAGCTCTTTCGCATGTTTACTCCCCTTGTATTTTTATTTTCCAGATTTTTTCTTTTGTATTTCTGATCTGCGTCTTTCACGCACCTTCTAGTATAGACAATTCCAGCGCAAAAAGAAAGAGAGAATACACGAACTACAAAGTTTTTTTGTATTCTCTCTTATTTTTTATAGAAGATATTTTACTGGAACAGATCGTTCAGGATTTCTGCCGGTTTCTTCCTGCGGTAGCCTTCACTGTCACTTAAGATACTGCTGCTCCAGGTGAAATGATTCACACCGGTCAGATAGGACCGGTCAAGAACTTTTACACCATACCGCTCATACGCAACCGGATAATACATTTTCATGTATTCATTTGCCAGCTCAATAGCTTCACTGTTAATGCTTCCTGTTGAAGAAACGGTTCCGCCAAGCTGAATATACGGCGGTGTCGCATGAATGACAACCACGCTGCCGTCCGAGCACTGGCCAATGACAATCCAGACATGACCGCTCTTGCTGACCACATCACCCGGCGTAAATTTCTGGGACGTATCGCCTGTCACGCAGGTTCCCCAGCCTTTTCTTGCAAAGTAGGCCGGCATTCCAGTGGAGGTTGTCGTTGCATACTCTTTCGTCACCTGATGTGCGGTCCATCCGACATAGCCGGAACAGTCAAGACCTTTTCCGTACTCATACAGATGATCGGAATAGTTGTAGGTGGAATTCTGTGTATTGAAGAATTGTTTCCACTGCGCATTGACGCCGTAACTCTCTGCCTCTGCGTCTGTGTGGCCGCCTCCCCAGATATACAGGGTGTTTCCAAGTGGAAGCAGTGCATTTTTCAGAAAGTTCCGTACGGTGCGGACACCGATCTGCGCGGACGGTTCAAATCCGTCCGGACTCTGTACCAGCTTGCCGTCCTCATCGAACACATACGTTTTTCCGTCGATCACCTGTTTTCCGGTTATCATGCCGCCCCAGTTTCGGAAATAGTATGTATTTCCGCCAATCGACTGCCAGCCGATTGCCATTTTCGAGTCAGATCCAAGGTAATAGAGGTTATTATCATAGGTAATAAACGCATTCTTGTACATGCCGCCCCAGCTTCTCGGATAATAATAGTTATAATCCCAGTATACCCAGCCGCTTGTCGCCATAACGCCGTTTTTGTCTACATAATAATAGTTTCCGTCGTACTGAAACAGCTCGTCATCTCTTCTGGTTCCATTGGCGTTGATCCAGTAATGCGTTCCGTCCAGAAGCAGCCAGCCCGTATGGCTTGTGCCGTCCTCATCGAAATAATACGTTTTTCCGCCGTTCTGCACCCAGCCGGTGGCAAATGTTCCATCTGAATTGGCATAGTATGTTTTACCGCCGATGGTAAATGTCTGATCATGGTACAGACCGCCCCAGCTCTGGAATGCGTATTTTGTTCCGCCGATGGTATGAATTCCGGTGTACATGCCGCCCCAGCTTCGGAAATAGTAGCGGTTTTTGTCGTAGGTGATCCATTCAGACGATGCCATCGTACCGTCTTCTTTCATCCAGTACCAGTTGTTGTCATATTTCACCCAGCCGGTCTGAAGCGACGTATCCTTGTTGATCCAGTAATACGTTCCGTTGGTCAGATACCAGCCCTCTTTTGTAATCTGCTCGCCGTCTTCCAGAAAATAGTATTTCTTTCCATTGATATCGCAGACACCTGTATAGAAGGTTCCGTCATCCTTTGCCCAGTATTTCTTTCCCTGCCAGGTAAAAGATTCGTTATGGTAAACGCCGCCCCAGCTGTGGAAATAATATCTTGTTCCGTCAACCTCTTTCATTCCGGTGTACATCACACCGTCACCGTCAAAATAGTATCGGTTGTTGTCATACGTGATCCATTCAGATGCAGCACGTGTGCCGTCCGCTTTCAGCCAGTACCATTTGCCTTCCAGCTTCAGCCAGCCGGTCTGAACAGAACCATCCTGATTGATCCAGTAAGTCTGATCTCCCAGCTGAACCCAGCCGGTCTGGCTGGCATGATAGATCGATCCGTCATTCTGCGCTATGTAGGTTTTCCCTTTTACGGTAAAGAAGGTGTTTCGATATACACCACCCCAGCTCCGGAAATAATACTCGTTTCCTCCGATGCTCTGGAAACCGTTTTTATAAATGCCGCCCCAGCTCTGGAAGTAATACAGATTGTTGTTGATTTCTTTCCAGCCGGATGCCATCATGACACCATTATCATCAAACCAGTACCAGTTATCATCGTACAGCAGCCAGCCGGTCTGCAGGACGCCGTCTTCTCTTACCCAATAATATGATGTGCCTTTTTTCAGCCAGCCTTTTTGTGTGATCTGCGCTCCCGTAGTATCATCAAATGCGCAGAGATCACCATGTCCATTCATTGTTCTGACTATTCCACGGGCAACGATACCATTTTCCTGTACATAGTACATTTTTCCACTGATGCTGAGATACACATTTCTCTGAATGCCGCCCCAGCTCTGGAAATAATAAAGGTTTCCATCTACTTCCTGAAAACCATTTTTATAGATTGCTCCGTCTCCCTTGGCATAATAAAAATTATTATCGTATGTGAACCAGCTGTTTTCTGCCATGCGGCCGTTCCGGTCCGGATCCAGCCAGTACCAGTTTCCATTCCGGTAAAGCCATCCTGTTTTCAGCTGTCCGTTCTCATAAAAATACCAGCCGCTGTCGCCTGCCTTAACCCAGCCATTCTGACTGGCCCGCACAGCAGCACCGCTGTCCTGTGAAGCCTGTGTCTGCGTTTCACTCTGTATCCCGCTCTGCTGATCCTCTGTCTCCACAGACTGGTCCATCACCGTGCTGCTCCCCACAGCACTCGCGGAAACAGTCGTCGGATGTACGCTGAGCATCAGCACCATAAAAAGTGTACCGCCCAGAAGACTTCTCAATTTTTTCTTCGATGTCATTGGCAAGTAACTCCCTTACTATATTACTGTCTCTTATACACATCTCCGAGCCCACGAGACTAAGGCGAATCTCG
>ERZ1026947.215-NODE-215-length-42584-cov-8.556561_pt1 | contig 42584 bp, 32 predicted proteins | sample MGYA00519568_ERZ1026947 | MGnify/ENA primary metagenome ERZ1026947 (study PRJEB26926, sample SAMN06164744) | human gut metagenome | biome: ENVO:00009003; feature: ENVO:2100002; material: ENVO:00002003 | host: Homo sapiens | place: USA | collected 2012 ...
CACTCGACTAGTCGTCGGCAGCGTCAGATGTGTATAAGAGACAGGCAATGATGTTCTCCTCGTTCTTCACCGCACGTTTTCTTGCGGAAGAAAGAATCTCACCCGCTTCGCTGTTCGCATTTTTGATCTTCTCATCATACTCTGCACGAAGCTTCTCTGCCTCCGCGCGGTCTGTCGCCGCATGGGAAAGGTCATCCTTGATCTTGTTCTGTCTGTCCTCGAGCACCTTGCGCACCGGGTTGATCAGCACATAAGTCAGAAAGATGAAGAGCAGAAATACCGCAAGTCCCTGTATCAGAATATCGAACAGAAGCTGCGCATCCAGACCGAAGATACGGCCCGTCTCCTCTGACAGAAGCGCGATATTTGCAATTCCTGTCATATTTTACTCCTCCTAATTTTGTTCTTACTTGAAAGGCTTAACGAACATCAGAAGAAGTGATACAACCAGACCATACAGACCAGTTGTCTCGGCTACCGCCTGTCCAAGAAGCATCGTTGACATGATGTCACCCTTTGCACCTGGGTTACGTCCAACTGCAGAAGCACCATAACCGGCTGCGATACCCTGACCAATACCAGGACCAATACCGGAACAAACCGCAATACCTGCTCCGATTGCGGATGCAGCGTTGATAATTGTTTCACCTGTAATAGTATTCATGAAATAATTCCTCCGTTTTTCTAAATATTAAATCTTATTACCCTTCTACATTTCGCTTATTTGCAACAAATGTCATCGTCAGCATACAGAATACATACGCCTGGATCACACCTGAGAACAAATCGAAGTACACATGCAGTGCCGATGGAATACCAATCTTTACAAATATCGGCAGCATGCCATAGTAAAGTGCCATCATAACGGTTCCTGCCAGAATATTACCGAACAAACGCAGCGACAGTGATACCGGTGTGGCAAACTCACTGATCACGTTGATCGGGAAGAACAGGAATATCGGATCGAACAGACTCTTGAATGCACCCCATTTCTGATAACGAATGGATGCGTACTGTATCATGACAAATGATACAAGTGCGATACAGAGCGTCGTTCCGTAATCCGCGGTCGGCGGCCGAAGCATAAACAAGCCGGATATGTTCGAAAAAAGTACAAATATGAACAAGGTTCCGATGTAATTGATATAATGCTTACCAGCTTCTTTTCCCATCGTGCTGTTGACGAACTTGATCAGTGATTCAATGGCAAGCTCGACTCCAGTGGCGAATTTACTTGGGTTATCCCGCGTCTTCAGCACACTTCGTCTGGCACAGATTGCTAAGATTGCGATCACCAGCAATACAATGAAGGTGCAGACATGGGTGGTGGTAATATATACCGTCGTGCCAAAGAAATTGATCGGATACAGTTCGTGGATATAGAAATCTACATCCTCGGAGCTGTTACTGATTACCTGTATTCCTGTGGCAAACCCACTCCTCATACGCTTTTCCTCCTTTTTTATTTTATGTTAGTCGATTGCAAAACCAGTTAATATCCACCATGTATTTCAATATGATTTATTCTATATACAATGTATTGAAGCCAAGAAGTTCTAAATGTTCTGATTCAATTGTTCTATCCATACGCCACCGACGCCAATTCGCCATCCATGGCTCAGTGGCGTCTTGTTTGAACATCGTGTTCAAACATGGCTATTTATCTGCAGAACATCAAGAACTTCTAAGCTTCAAACATATCGTATATTCAGAATAAAACCATATTGAAATACACGGTTCATGTTATCCTACTATGTTTTGCAACCTCCTAATTACTACCTTGTGTTACTCCTCTGTCGAGAAGTGTGACTGATCTGATTCGTCATCATCTTCCTGACTGGGTTGTTCCGGCTCGACCAGTTCTTCCGGTCCTTCCAATCCGAGGTGGATCAGGATGCGGCGGATTTTAGGCTGCAGGTAGGCGCAGATCTTCGGTTCGATCATTCCAAGTGCCACGCCTGCAAATGCTGTGATTCCGAAATATATAGAACCTACCAGCAAAGCAAGTGTCACAACCATACGCAGCAGGCTGTTTATGATCACTTTTTTCTTTGCCCCTGCCTCTCCCATATCCAGTGCCTGATCGAGCACATCATAGATATGATAGATGCGCAGCGCACCACCGAGATTGCCCGCGAATAAAGCGATTGCGAACATGTAATACGGACGCGCAAAAAATGCGCCAGCCGCCAAAAATATTATCATGCATGCCGCCATGCCGATATACAGTTCCTTCAATATTCTGTGAACCTCTGTCATGTCGTAACTGTCCTGTCTTTCGATACACCACACCGACAAAAACTTGCCGTGCATCCGTTATTTACCTGTGTTTTTTATCTGAATCATTCAGGAATTTCCGTATAAGAATATACACGGAGCGAAAACCCGCCAGCACACCGATCACGATAAACCATACCATAAAATCCTTCCCAAATATACGCTTTATCAGATATGCGATGCCCATGCTTATAAAGATCGTAACCACCATCGTAAACCCAATCTGCGTGATGAGATACAGCATCTTTAAGACCTGGCTTCTTTCTTTGTTATTCATTAAAACCCTTCCAATACAATCAGATATACACAAAGCTTATTATATAAGATTTTTCCTTATTTTTCAATCATTTATACACCGAATTAAACAGTATTTCAGAATTGTATTTTTCGCGAAAAGGTTGTCATTCCCTAACGATTGATGTAAAATAGCGGCATGGAAACGAAACTATTAAATGGAACTAACAAAGAAGCAATTGCAGAGGCATCGAAAATCCTGCAGAACGGCGGCTTGGTCGCATTTCCAACAGAGACGGTCTACGGATTAGGTGCTGACGCATTAAATGCAGATGCAGCCGCGAAGATCTACGCTGCCAAGGGACGTCCAAGCGACAATCCGCTGATTGTCCACATCGCAGATACCGATGCGGTAGAGAAACTGGCAGATCTTGAGACGATGAACCGGACGCACCCGGACATGGTGAAGAAAGCGCACATGCTGATGGAAGCTTTCTGGCCGGGACCGCTGACGATCATCTTTCCGAAGCTTGCCATCGTCCCAGACGGAACGACCGGCGGACTGCCGACCGTTGCGATCCGGATGCCATCCCACCCGATCGCACAGGAGCTGATTCGCACAAGCGGGGTCTCCATCGCAGCCCCATCTGCAAACACTTCCGGCAGACCATCACCGACGACCGCGCAGCATGTATGGGAGGACATGGACGGCCGCATCGAGATGATATTAGATGGTGGTGCAGTCGGAATCGGAATTGAATCGACGATCGTCGATATGACAGGCACGATCCCAACGATTCTTCGACCGGGCTTTATCACGAAGGCGATGCTCTCCGAGATCGTCGGCGACGTGACGATTGATCCAGCCATTATCGAGCCGGATCCGAATCTTCGTCCGAAAGCACCCGGCATGAAATATACGCACTACGCGCCACACGGAACGCTCAGTATCGTGGAGGCCGCTGCAGACGAATCGGCAAACCGGGCAAGTCTGCATTCCGGTGTCAAGGTCTCTTATAATGCGACCGAAGCAGAAACATTGCGCGTTGCGGAGAAGATCAAGGCACTTGTAAACGAAAAGGAAGCACAGGGCTACAAGGTTGCGATTCTCACAACCAAGGAGCATGCATCCTTATATAAGAACTATTCGCATGTACTGATCGTCGGCGAAGGAAGCAAAGGACAGACGATCTCTGCACGGCTTTATGCCGCCCTGCGTGAATGTGACAGTGAGCAGATGGAATATATGTACAGCGAAGCATTTGACCAGAACGAACTCGGTGGTGCCATCATGAATCGGCTGCTGAAGGCGGCAGGACACAGAGTCATCACCGTGTAGATATCATACATGCAAACCACCTTAATATATATTATGTACATAATTACAATTCTAAAGCAGACCATCGAAGCACGCCGGCACTTAATGAGCGACTGATTTTGTCGCGAATTTAGTACCGCTGCGTGATGAGCTGAGCGGAAGCGCGTCTGCGTAGAATTCGTAATTATGTACATTCTTATATTTATATATGGTTTGCATGTATTTCATAAAATTACAGGAGGATTTAAGATATGACAATCGCAATTGGAAGTGACCACGGCGGATATGAACTCAAACTGGAGGTTATCAAGCATTTGAAGGATCGCGGATTTGAAGTGACGGATTACGGCTGTGACAGCACAGCATCCTGTGACTACCCAATCTATGGAAAGGCTGTTGCAGAGGCAATCGCCGCTGGCAAGCAGGATCTGGGTATTCTCATCTGCGGTACCGGTATCGGTATGAGCATGGTTTCAAATAAGGTCGAAGGTGTCCGCGCCGCACTCTGCAGTGACTGCTTCTCTGCACAGGCAACCCGCGAGCACAACAACGCCAATGTACTCTGCATGGGCGCACGTACAATCGGACCTGGTCTTGCACTTATGATCGTGGACAAATTCGTGGATACACCATTTTCTAATGATGAAAGACATGTGAGAAGAATCAAGATGTTCTCATAAAACTGCTCAAATCACATTACACCGTTGTAATCCACAAACCTGTGATCATTGAATCGCAGACAATTCAGGAATAAGGCAGCACGAATATACAGACGATTGCACAGAAAAAGCGGGTATGCATTGGCATACCCGCTTCTTTTTATCTTTTCTTATTTTGCTGGCTTCGGCGTTCCACAGGTACAGGTTGTGACGTATTTTTCATTTTTCTTCCTGCATTTTGAACAGATCCAGATTCTTCCAGACTTCACATCCTGACGGTAATCGCGTTTGTTCTGTGCCAGAAGGGATTCTGTAATCTGTTTTTGTCTCCGTTCTTCTGCCAGTTCTTCCCGCTCCTGCTGTTCAACCAGATCCATAGCCACATCCACCACCTTCGGAGGCGGATCTATACGCAATGGTTCCGGTATAAACAAATGCGCAATCTTATCATCCAATGTTGTCTCTGTCTTGTACATGTAATGAGACGGTCTCTTCAAATTTCCTTTTTCGATTGGTTCCTTCGGTTTCGCCTTAATATTCACAATCGTTGCAATCAACGAAAGAACAACAAAAATTGCTATCACAATTAAAACATCTGACATATCTTATCCCCCCTATTACTGTTCCGGCATGTGCCAGTCTGCCAGTGCCTCCCGGTACACTGCAAGCTGCTGTTCATATATTTCTATGGACTGCTTTTTCTGTTCCGATGATGTCTGTAATTCTGCTTTTTTCGCCTGCGCAAGCAAAGCCTCGTAACAGGCAACCAAACCCTGCAGGCTCTTCCTTCCACCTGCCTCTACATCCAGAATACATTCCGTCTCAGAAACGGCATTCTGATACCAGACGATTGCCTCATCATAATCTTTCATTTCCTGATAATAGCTTCCAAGCTCATAGCAGATCTCCGCACACGGCGTATCTAACATATCCCGGAGTGCGTATTTCATAAGTTTGGCACCATTTCCCTGCTGTCTTGCCAGATGTGCCAGCACACAGGCAGCCTCCCTGCCAGCTTCCGCCATCGGATCTTTCTCCCACTCTCCGGTGAAAAAATCACACGCCCGCTCAAAATCTGTCAATTCGCCACATTTTAACAATTCCTTCGCATACATCTTTCGAAGTTTCGGCGATAGCTTCCCATCCCGCGCATAAAACCGTTCACAGATCTCGAAATCCCTGCCTCCATGCACCGCTAACGGTTTGTGCTGGATCTCAATATCACTGTCGAACACAACCGGATCTAACCGCACCGTCTCATGCACCGGATCAATCCATGTAAACGTCCGGAGCCGCTTAAAAAGCTTTGGACGTAACTCCCGCTTCACATTCATAACTGTATTGAACGCTTCTGTCACATACCACATCTGCACGATCTCAATCTCCGAAAGCAGGCAGTTCTTCAGATCAAGGAAACGCGCCCGGTTCTCCGCATCAAGCACCTCATCCGCATCCGGTGCATAGATATATTCCATCGTTGCCTTGGAGAATGAGAAATTCCGTGCCGCCGAGAAATCGCCAATCCATGTGAAATCATAGATCTGATCGGTATAGCGTGCCGCGATCTCCTTCGTGCGGTCGGTGGAACCCGTATCCACGATGATGATTTCGTCCATCAGGTCTGCGACACTGTCTAAACAGCGTGCAAGTACCTGTTCTTCATTTTTCACAATCATACATAAGCTGATGGTTGCCATGCCTGCACCTCCATATTCCATCCCCATACATGTCTTTTACATAATCTGTCCGTTCGTACATAATTTTCCTCCATTATACCTATTTCCCACTCCTTAGACAAGTAAGATTCCTGCCCCTTTTTCGCAAATTCGCTTGACCTGCCGCAGTAAAATGGGTATTCTATAGGGTGTGGGATTTTATATCACATGCAAATGATTTCAGATGTAAGAAATAATGAAGCCGGCTGATGCAGGCGCTATCAAGCAATATAAGTATAAGAGAGGACATTTCTATGAAACAGATTATTTTAACCGGTGACCGCCCAACCGGACGGTTACATGTCGGACATTATGTAGGCTCTTTGAAAGAGCGTGTTAAACTTCAAAATTCTGGTGTCTATGATGAGATCTACATCATGATCGCGGACGCACAGGCACTCACAGATAATGCAGAGCACCCGGAGAAGGTACGTCAGAACATCCTGCAGGTTGCACTCGATTACCTCGCATGCGGACTTGACCCGGAGAAGGCAACGATCTTCATCCAGTCCATGATTCCAGAGCTGACCGAGCTTACATTCTATTATATGAACCTCGTTACCGTTTCCCGTGTACAGCGTAACCCGACTGTAAAGGCTGAGATTCAGATGCGTAACTTCGAGGCAAGCATCCCGGTTGGTTTCTTCTGCTACCCGATCAGCCAGGCAGCTGATATCACAGCATTCCGTGCAACCCACGTACCGGTTGGTGAGGATCAGATGCCAATGATCGAGCAGTGTAAGGAAATCGTACACAAATTCAATACGGTATACGGCGAGACACTGACGGATCCAAAGATCGTGCTTCCGGAAAACAGCGCATGTCTGCGTCTGCCGGGTATCGATGGTAAGGCAAAGATGAGTAAATCTCTTGGCAACTGCATCTATCTTGCAGAGGAGCCAGAGGATATCAAGAAGAAGGTTATGTCGATGTTCACCGATCCAAACCATCTGCGTGTCGAAGATCCGGGACAGGTGGAAGGCAACCCGGTATTTATCTACCTCGATGCATTCAGCAAGCCTGAGTATTTCGCAGAGTTCCTTCCAGAGTATTCTGGTATGGACGAGCTGAAGGAGCATTACACACGCGGCGGTCTTGGCGATGTGAAGGTGAAGAAGTTCCTGAACAATGTACTTCAGGCAGAGCTTGCTCCAATCCGTGAGCGTCGTAAGATGTGGGAGCAGAAGCTTCCAGATGTTTATGATATTCTGAAGGCTGGCAGCAAGAAAGCCAGAGAAACTGCAGGTAAGACACTCGAAGATGTCCGTCGCTCTATGAAGATTGATTACTTTGATAATGATAATCTGTTGAAGATGTAATTTTAATATAAATTAGTGTATTATGCAAAATGCAAAAAGGGGCGTTATAAAACGTCCCTTTTATTATCTTTATATCCTCTTCAATTTATTGAGCAGCTGCTCATCACTCATCCGAAATACATCATCGATGATCCAGATATGCATATCTCTTGCACGCTGTTTAAAATATAGCGTTCCGGTCGTATTGTCACAGGCGCGTGCTAAAACAAGTGCCTTTCTGGCATATTTGCCGCCGAATTTCCGCGATACAGTCTCTAATTCATGCAGTGCCAATCCACCTGCCTTGCCACTCTTGCAGGAAATAAAAATCGGGCATACCTGTTTCATCAGGATCACGTCAATCTCATTCATTGTATCATAACCGGGATTTTCCGGATCGTATGCCTCTCCATCCCAATCAATGTGTGCTCCGATAACCGCATCTGAAAAAAGATAGCTTTCTCTTGTTGCCACCTCATATACATGCAGTTCAAGCATATTTCCCGCTTTCGCAATGATCTTTTTTATCTGATTATTCTTAAACCGGAACAGTACCTTTTTCCCGTGTTCCTCATAATCCTTTACCATACCGATCTCATACAGATCTCTCAACAACCGTAATGCGTCCCCTAGCTGATTGACGTACAGTTCCTCCCAGCCTTCCCGCTGATTTGGTGTATTCTTTCGAAGTTCATCGATAATTCCGCAATGTTTGTTCCAGTCGCCCCGGTATCTGCGGCACAGATCCCACATGATACGGATATCCTCACGAAACTGGTCTGTAAACTTCCACTCTGAAACACTTCCGGTTTCTTTTGTAAGAAGACCTCCATGCAGCAGGATATCTTCGGCAATACTGATATTAAAATGATAATCTGATGTAATTACCCTGGACCCTCGGATATCGATTTCTTTTCCGGTAAAAGGATCGATACGCAGCTTGCTTACCTCCATCCGCGCCGAGATACATCCAAGCGCAATCAGCAGCATCTCACTCCCCCCGGTCAATCCAAACCGGATTCCAGGATATTCCCGGATAATCCCTGCCAGCGTTCCAATAATACTGTCCAGATCATCCTTCGGAACTTCCAAAAACTCCAGCTCCACATCCGGACATTTGTGATCCCGGAATCGTTCGATATCACGAATCTGTTTTGTAATCATATTATCCTTATGTCCAAGAAAGATTACACGTTCCGGCAAATATTTCATCATCACCATCACATTCTCGATTGGTTCCTGCGAGAAGAATTTGACGATTGCTTTTGTTCTCTCCACGTATTTCCCTCCTATAAAAGAATTGCAAAAGTATCCACCCCTGATACTTTTGCAAAGATTTCTTCTCTATCTGTTACTGCATTGATGCAAATAACGCCGCAATCTCCTCCGGCGACAGCGTCCGGTTTGGATTATCATTTACCGGTGTCTGCACAACCGAAATGCTATCCGTATGATCCTCCTCTGTCGCTGCCTCGGCAGCTTCTATCTCATGTTCCATCTCACTGACAGCTTCTGCCACTTCTTCCGCATGTGCCTCTTCCTTAGATACATCCATCTGTTCCTGCTGTGGGAACGGAATCACATCCGCTGGTTTTGTGTTATCGGCAGATTTATTCCCCGATGCCAGATTTCCAAGTAATGCATCAATCATACTCTGATCCATCATGCCTGCATTTGTCGTATCTTCCTTGAACTGAGCCTCTTCTTTCAGAGTCTGATCCTCGCTGCCACCAAACTGGGAGAAGAAATCCTCCGTGTTAAATGTAGACTCTGGTTCTTCTGTTGGTGTGGCTTCTTCCGCAACCATTTCTGGTTCTGTTGTTGATGCAGCCTCAGCCTCTGCTTGTGTATCATCTATCTGAGTCGAAGAATCATCTGTAATGGTATCTGTTACCTCCAAAATGGAGTTCGTTATATCTTGCTCCGCATCTTCTGTTATATCGTTCTCAATTCCATCGGAAATCATTAATTCCGGTACTACAGACTCAGTCGTATTCTCCTCAGTTAGCTCATCTTCCGTTTTTCGTTCTTCCACATCTGCGTCAACCGCTGTCGATGCAGCCTCTACCGGTGATGCCTCCACATACTTCGGCATCTCGATGGCATCCACTGCCTCACGCAATGCGGTAAGCTGTGCCGTCACCTGCTGTAACTGGGCAACCACTGCCTGTACATCGCCTGCCAGCTTGCCAAACTCTTCCAACACCAGTGCAGTATGACCCGGTTCTTTCTGTGCCTGCAATGCAGCCTGCATTTCCAGTTCCTTCTGCATCTGCTCCGCCTTCTGCGCGGCTTCCTCTTCCTTCTTCCGGTCATAGCCAATCAGCAGTTTCGCCGTCTTCTTGACAGCTGCATCCAGCTGTTCTTCCTGTGAAGAAAGATACGTTGCCATCTTTCTCTGCTGTACATAGGAAGCCTTTGCCAGACGTTCCATATCATTCAGGCAATCTACCACCTCAGAATTATCCTGCTTCATGCTCTCCTGCAGCGTCTTTGCAATATAATCCTGCATCTGCCGTTCTTTCTCTTCCCGTATGTCAACAAGTGACAACAGAAAGGCGTAGATACTGGCAATCAACACCAACGAGATAATCGCGATATAGGCCGTCTCTGTGCGGTAAGTGAGTATACAATACACCCACGCCAGAATCGCCGTGAAACTTACCATGCCCAATGTCACCATTCTTTTATACCGATTCCCCATCTGTTTTCTGCCTCCCTGTTTTCATTGCAAATTCTTATCCTTTATAATGTTTCTCCGGATCTGCAAACTTCGTATATTTTCCAATCCATCGAAGATCCACACTGCCCGTCTCACCACTACGCTGCTTGGCAATGATGATCTCCGCGGTCTGCGGCTTTGTCGTTGTCTCTGGATTGTAATATTCGTCTCGATAAATAAACATAACCACATCGGCATCCTGCTCGATTGATCCGGACTCTCGCAAATCCGAAAGCACTGGTTTGTGATCCGGTCTTGCATCTACCGCACGGGAAAGCTGCGACAATGCAATAATTGGAATCTTCAATTCCTTCGCTAAGTTCTTCAACGCACGGGAAACCTCCGCAATGAACTGCTGCCGGCTCTCCACTGCCCGGCTTGGGCTCATCAGCTGCAGGTAGTCGATCATGATAACCTGCACTCCGTAATTCTGCTTCCATTTTCTTGCGATTGAACGAAGCTCCGAGATTGTAACCGACGAATTTTCCTCTATATATAACGGCGAATTGGCAACTGCCTCCGTACTCTCGATTACCTTGTCCCAATCATCATCTGACAGATCGCCGACCTTCATACTCTTGGAATCGACCATTGCATCGACTGCCAGAATACGGCTTGCCAGCTGTTCCTTGCTCATCTCCAGTGAGAAAAATCCAACCGGAATATGTTTCATAACGGCCAGATGATGCGCAATATTCAGGACAAACGCGGTCTTTCCCATTGCAGGTCTGGCTGCCACCAGCAAAAGCTCTCCGGCATGCATACCGGTCAGCATATTATCCAGATCACGAAATCCTGTCGGAACACCGGTAACCTTACCATCGTTTCTTGCCGCTTCCTCCATCTCGCGAATGACATTCATCACAATCTCCCGGATCGGCACCGTATCCTCAGAACCGTTTCGGTTCTGCACGAGCTTGAAGATACTCTGTTCTGCGCGCTCCATGATTACTTCTACCGGCTCCTGCGACTGATACCCATCCTTCTCGGTATTTTCGCAAAGCTTGATCAACTGCCGGAGTGCCGCCTTATCCTTGACAATCTTCGCATAGTCCTTCACCGGAGCATATAACGGAGCAGACTGTACTAACTGTGCCAGCGTCACTGTGTTTGCCACTTCTTCCGGGATATCCTTCATCCGCAGCCGTTCTACCAACGTGATCGGATCTACACTTGCTCCCTCTGAATACAGCTCGACCATATTATCGAAGAGGATCCCATACTGCTTATTGTAGAAATCCTCTCCTGTCAGCATATCCACAAGATCAGAAATCGCATCCCGGTTTACAAGCATGGTTCCCACGATGCCCTGTTCCGCTTTTTCATTATGCGGTTGTATGCGTCTTATCGTATTTTCATCCATAAAAATTACTCTAATCTATTCTTACTAAGCTCACGGCATCCCACAAGCCCAGACATTACACTCTTCCCTGTATCTACTATAATTTAAGCTTCCTCAATCTTCACAGTGAGATCTGCGGTTACCTTTGTGTGCAGCTTGATACCAACCGTTCGGGTACCCGGTGCCTTAATGGCATCCTTCATAACGATCTTCTTTTTGTCGATATCATGTCCAAGCTGTGACTTAATTGCCTCTGCAATTTCCTTGGAGGAAATCGAACCAAAGGTCCTTCCGTTTTCACCCATCTTGATGGATAGCGTGATACTCTCCTTCTCAATCTGTGCGGCAAGTGCCTGTGCATCTGCCAGAACCTCTGCGGCAACCTTATCCTCATGTGCCTTCTTCAGTTTTAAATCATTCAGGTTCTTTGATGATGCTTCCATACCAAGCTTCTTCGGAAGCAGCATATTTCTTGCGTATCCGTCGGATACTTCTACAATCTGATCTTTTTTTCCGAGGCTTTTTACATCCTGCAATAAAATAACTTTCATGTCTGGTTCCTCCTTAATTCTAAATATCGCCTTCCCGATACATCTCATCTAAAAGCGTCTTTAATTGAATCAATACCAATTCATTTGTACTATTTGTAAACTGGGCTCCGGCGATATTTGCATGTCCACCGCCACCCATTTTTTCCATGATAATCTGCACGTTCACATCGTCGACCGACCGTGCACTCATATAAACCGTGCCATCCTTCTCTGTCGTAACAAACGACGCACGGATACCTTCGATGTTGAGCAGGTCGTTTGCAACCTTCGCAGCAACTACCGTCGGTGCATCGGATTCCTTCGGATCAACCGTAGAAATCGCAAATGTATCCATATAAATCTCCGAATTGATGACACCCTCTGCCAGCTGGCGGTACGTGTACATATCACTGCGGAACATCTTTCTGACACGGACGACATCCGCACCGCTCCGGCGCAGGTACGATGCTGCATCAAATGTACGCACACCTGTCTTGGTCAGGAAATTATCTGTATCAATCACAATACCTGCATACATGGCATCCGCTTCAATTGGACGAAGCTTCACCTTGCCCTCGATGTACTGTAGGATCTCCGCGATCATCTCACATGCCGAGCTTGCATATGGCTCGATATACGAAAGTGTCGCATTCTCGATCACTTCGTCGGACTGTCTGTGGTGGTCAAATACCACGATAGACTTTGCCAGGCTGAGCAGTTCCTCGCACTCGGTCATGCTCGGTTTATTCACATCGGTTACGACAACCAGTGTATTCGGAGTTACCCGGCTGATTGCCTGTTCACTGTTGATGATCATATCATCGCCATAAACGCTGTTCCCCATGAATCCGCTGATGATCGGCCGGATAGCCGAGGTTACCTCGTTCACTACGATGTATGCCTTTTTATTTAATGTCTTAACCAGACGATACACGCCCACTGCCGAACCAAATGCATCCGCATCCGGCCGCTTATGTGCCATGATGATAACACTGTCTTTGCTTGTCAGAAGCTCCTGGAACGCCTGTGCCTTAACACGTGCCTTAACGGTTGCTGACTTCTCGGTTCCTGCACTCTTTCCTCCAAAATACGTCGTCTTATCGCCGTACTTGACTACTGCCTGATCGCCACCTCGCCCAAGCGCCAGTCCGATTGCGGTACGCGCCCGCTCATATGCCTGCGCAAAACTGTCTGTTCCGGCGCCAACGCCGATACTCAGGGTAACCGGAATCTCGTTTCCGACATTGATACTCTTTACCTCATCCAGAATCGCAAACTTCGTCTCACGTAGCTGTGGCAGATACTGCTGCCGGAATACGAAGAAATATTTATCCTTCTCCAGCTTCTTTCCAATTGCGTCAATCGTGGAAAGATACATGTTGATTCGTCGGTCAACCAGTGCTTCCACCAGGGAATGACGAACCTCTTCGGTATTCTCCATAACCTCATCGTAATTATCAATATACAGAAGTCCTGCGACAAGCTTCTGGTCTTCATTTTCCTTCTTGTAAATCCGAAGTTCCGTTTCATCGTACAGATACAAAGTGATCATAGCATCTGCCTGATGATCAACCATCGCATCCTCATCCGGATCCACCAACGCCTCTGAAAAGTCGATCCGACGCAGCAATGCACGATAGACGCGATCATTGTACTCCAGATCCATCTGCATTTCCTCGGACGATAACACATCTGTATCCACTGCCGGGAAAAATGATGCGATATTCTTGCGAATCCGCTTTTTAGAGCCAACTCCAATCTCCTCGATAAATTTCGCGTTGCCCCACAAAATCTTTCCATCCGTATCCAGCAACGCATATGGAATATCCAGCTCTTTTAAAAGCTCTTTCTGTATCTGCCCCTGTTCCAGTGCAAACCGAAAGACAACCGGCATAATCGCTGCTTTCATCACAATAAAAACTGCAATCTCACATACAACAAAGATAAAGACCGCCGCAGCTGCAATCGCACCGCTCTTTTTGTCGTGTACATACAGCACGATCACCATGCCGACCAGAAGCACGGTCAGCGCCAGCGGCATCAGCAGATATTGTTGTATTTTCTTTTTTAAGATCTTTTCGCTATTCATTGATTCTCACCTGTTGCTGTATCCAACAGCCTCTCCCAGTGACTACTTTGCTATATTCGCAAGTCTATCCTTTACCTGCTCCAATGTCTCTGTATACTTCTGGAGCTTTGCACGCTCTTCCTCAACCTTTGCTGCAGGTGCCTTATCCACAAACTTAGGATTCGCAAGCATACCGGATGCACGCTTGATCTCTGCTTCTAACTTTGTCTGTTCCTTCGTCAGACGCTCGATCTCCTTCTCGATATCCACAAGCTCTGCAAATGGAATGTAGATGGCTGCATCATGAATCACAACGGAAACTGCATCGTCTGCGATTCCACTCTTATCTTCCTGTACATGTACCTCGTTTGCATAACCAAGCATCGCGAAGAAGTTCTTGCTTGCCGTAAAGATCGCACGGATGTCTTCCTTCGGAGATACGACGTAAACGCTTGCCTTTCTGCTCGGTGCAACGTTCATCTCTGTACGCACGTTACGGATGCCGCGTACAGCTTCCTTGATCTTATCCACAGCAGCCTCATCTGCCTTGAAATCAAATGCCTTGTCATATTCCGGCCACTTAGAGATCATGATAGATTCCTCGTCGGTCAGTGTACAGAAGATCTCCTCTGTTACAAATGGCATATATGGATGCAACAGCTTCAGACCGGTTGTAAGAACGGTCTTCAATGTCCAGAGTGCTGCTGCCTTTGTCTCATCGGCATCATCCCAGAGTCTTGGTTTAACCATCTCGATATACCAGTCACAGAACTCCTCCCACAGGAAATCATAAAGCTTTGATACCGCGATACCAAGCTCGAACTTCTCCATGTTATCTGTCACTTCCTGTACGAGATCATTCATCTTCGACAGAATCCACTTATCCGCAAGTGTAAAGCCATACTGCTTCATTGCCGCGTCGACATCGGCTGTCATAGCTGCATCAATCCCTGTGATATCTGCCTTCTCAATATTCATCATGATAAATCTGGATGCGTTCCAGATCTTATTTGCAAAGTTACGGCTTGCTTCCACTCTCTCCCAGTAGAAACGCATGTCGTTACCCGGTGCATTTCCGGTAATCAATGTGAATCGGAGTGCATCAGCGCCATACTTGTCGATAACCTCCAGCGGATCGATACCATTTCCAAGAGATTTACTCATCTTACGTCCCTGATCGTCTCTGACCAGACCGTGGAAGAGTACCGTGTGGAACGGAAGCTTACCTGTCTGCTCGATGGATGAGAATACCATACGGATTACCCAGAAAAAGATAATGTCGTATCCGGTTACAAGTACATCTGTCGGGAAGAAGTAGTCCAAATCTTCCGTCTTGTCCGGCCAGCCAAGTGTAGAGAATGGCCAGAGTGCAGATGAGAACCATGTATCCAGTGTGTCTTCGTCCTGCTTTACATGGTTACTTCCACATTTTGGACAGGTGCAGACGGTCTCCTTCGATACGATCGTCTCGCCACAGTCCTGACAGTAATATGCCGGGATACGATGTCCCCACCAGAGCTGTCTGGATACACACCAGTCACGGATATTATCCAGCCAGTTGTAATATGTCTTATCCATACGCTCCGGAATCAGCTTCAGTTTGCCACTTACAACTGCTTCCTTCGCCGGCTTTGCCATCTCACTCATCTTGACGAACCACTGTGGCTTTACAAGCGGCTCTACGGTTGTCTTACAACGATCGTGTGTACCAACCATATGCTTATGTGGCACAACCTTCACGAGAAGTCCGAGAGCCTTCAGGTCATCAACCATTGCCTTTCTTGCCTCGTAGCGGTCCATGCCTGCATACTTGCCACCAAGCTTGTTGATTGTGGCATCATCATTCATAATATTGATCTCTTCGAGATTATGACGCTTTCCAACCTCAAAATCGTTCGGATCATGCGCCGGTGTGATCTTTACACAGCCGGTTCCGAAATCTTTATCTACATACTCATCCGCGATTACCGGAATCTCTCGATCGGTCAGCGGCAACTTCAGCATCTTGCCAATAATATCCTTGTATCGTTCATCCTCTGGATTGACAGCAACAGCGGTATCACCAATCATAGTCTCCGGACGTGTCGTAGCAATCTCTACGAATCTTCCTTCCTCGCCAACAACCGGATAATTGATATGCCAGAAGAAACCATCCTGCTCCTCATGTACAACCTCTGCATCAGAAATCGATGTCTGGCAGACCGGACACCAGTTTACGATACGGGAGCCACGATACATATATCCCTTTTCATACAGCTTGCAGAATACTTCTGTAACCGCCTTGTTATTTCCTTCATCCATTGTGAAACGTTCACGATCCCAGTCTGCGGATGAACCCATCTTCTTCAGCTGGTTTACAATCTTTCCGCCATATTCTCTACGCCAGTCCCAGACACGCTCTAAGAACTTCTCACGTCCGAGGTCTTCCTTGTCGATGCCTTCCTTTTTAAGTGCCTCGATCACCTTAACCTCTGTTGCAATCGCAGCATGATCCGTTCCCGGCTGCCACAATGCATTGTAGCCCTGCATACGCTTGAATCGAATCAGAATATCCTGCATGGTATTATCGAGCGCATGTCCCATGTGCAGCTGTCCCGTGATGTTTGGTGGTGGCATCACAATTGTGAACGGCTTTTTGCTCCGGTCTACCTCCGCATGAAAATATTTGTTTGCAACCCATTTTTCATACAGACGCGGTTCAATCTCCGCCGGGTTGTAGTTCTTCTCTAATTCCTTAGCCATGTCTTTCTTCCTCCATATATGAATGATATCGTGCACTCATAGTACACAATCAAACTTCTCTTTCCTCTTTATCTGCATGTCCTTATAATTCCAAATTATAAGTTGCCAGCAGCTCCCGGATATAGCTTTCAATGCCCGGATTCGCCGCAATACTTGCTTTTAATGCAGACGTAGCATTCTGCCGGATCTTCTCACAGCTTGCCATCTTCTCACGGATTTTCTGCCGTCGTACATTTAAACCATGCTTGATTTCCACCATCTCCCGACGATCAATCAGCGCATTTGTCTGATTCTTCCAGACCATCGGATCGGCAATACCAACATCTGCGAGCTGTTTTACCAGCCTGTCACAGGCGAGATAATAGCTCTCGCTTGCCTGCGAATATTTTTTCGCATCCCTCTGCATCTGATTGTATAGATCCCAGCGGTACATTAATTCCTTGCCGGAATTGACACCATATTTTTCATAAATATAATCCAGTGTATTGGTATTATTAACATATTTTGCTTTTACTTTATTGAGCAGCGATACGGCTCTTTGCAGCTTCGCATCAGTCTCCTGGACTCGTCGGCTGATATTGGCATACTGTATGTAACAGACAACAAAACAGATCACCGCAACGGTTCCCTCGATTGCCGCCGGCAACGTCACATCTTTCTTCGCGAGCAGTGCCACCGCAAACAAGGTAATACTGATAAGCAGGAACAACACCAACACCACGATCAATGCGCCCCGGATACGATACGCATTGTCTGTATCCTCCACGCGTGCATACTTCAGATCTTCCTTTTCTCCTTCGAGATATCCCATGTCGTTTTTCAACATGGAATCCCGCATTTCCATATCATTCAGATTCCGAATCATATCCGGAATATCTGCTTCTAACCGCTGCATCGTATGATACTGCTCTGTTGTAAGCAGATTCTCTGATTGCTGGTATTTGTTCCGATTACCATCAAGCTTCTCAATCTGCTTTGCCGTATCCACGATATCTTCTGCCAGATTCACCGGCAGTTCCTCGATTCTCTGGATATCCACAAGATAATCTGTCACAAGCTTGTACTCCTGCTTCATATCTTCCATGTGGTACTTCGTATCGACCAGCTGCTCACAAAAATCACCAACCGTCTTGCGCTCCCGATTTGAGGATACTGTCTCCCGGACTTCCTTCCGAAGTTCCGGATCCACGCGTTCTTTCAATACTGCTTTCTCAGCAGCCCGCTTCGCTTTTTCCTTATTCCGTTCCGCCCTAGACTGATTTCTGCGCTTTCTGCGTTCCTCCCGCAAGCGTTCCTGTTCTTCAATCAAGGCGTCATATTCGGCATCGTCTTCATTCAAGTATGCCTTGATCTTCTGAAACATTCCCATTAAATCGCCTGCTCTCTGAATTCATCCTTCAATTGTCCGAGTATAATATCCATTCGCTTATCATAGTCAATCATGTCCTTGTTCATACGGTTATATACCGCACGCTGCAACATGGAGAAGATCGTCATCTCCCGGACATCCTCGTTGGAATCCCCGATTTCAATCATCAGATTCTCAAAATTATCATCATCGAGGTCAAATTTCCGCATTTCCTGCTTCAGTGTCGTCGCATCATTACCAGCCGAAAATACAATCAGGTAACTGCGAAGACTTTCCTCGTTGCCATTCAATTCATACGCTTTCATAAAATAGCGTTTTGCATCCTCCACATCCATGTTATTCGCTGCTGCCACACCACGGTTGTGATAGACATTTCCAAGAAATACCTTATCTGTAATGTCCTGCTGGTTGTCCAGAATCTCATCGTAAATCGATGCTGCCTTAATGTATCTGCGATAGCCAAGATAACTGTCCGCCTTAAGCTTCTTACGCTGGCTGGACGTCAATCTGCGATATTTCTGCCATGCTTCCACATAAGTTTCGATTTCCTCAGGTGTATAGTAATCTCCGGCATTCAGGATTTCTACCAGCAGATCCTGTGCAAATGTCGCCTTGTTGGAAAGTGCCACCAGCTTGGCTGCCAGCTCCGGCATATCTAATTCATCCCGGATCCAGTCAAACAACTTCTCTGAAAGAGAAGATTTTGAGATCAGAACGGTATTGTTATAAATATAAAAGCAAAGCTCCTCGTAGGTATTGATTTCCACCTTCGTATTCAGGAAAATAAATGGATGCGATGCTTCTTTTCTTGTACATAAGATAATTTTTGACATTAAACATCAAACTCCTTACGATAAATCTTGTTCGTGGTCGGAAATAATTTTCCAAATCCAACATCCTTAATAATAAATGCGCCATGATGCGGATTCTCAAACTCCACCTCCACAGAAAACTTTGATGTCTTGTTTGGTCGTTTCGGAATTCCGTGCAGTTTCACGACCTCACGCTCCTCCTCCCCGGTTTTCCGGTTCCGGTAAACGAGTACCAAAGACTCTGTGTCATCCAATATAATACTGATCTTTCCGTGGATATTATACCACTGTCTGCCACCCAGGGCGATTGGAATAAACCGATCCTCCTCATCTTCCGATGAGATTCCGACATCAAAGATCACATTTTCCTTTGTCTCCACAAAATACTTTTTATAGAATTCGCCATATTCACCGCCGACTGCCTTGTAGCAGGCCCCCTTCGTATAGATATTCTGACCGGCAAACACGCGTCTGCCCTGTGTCAGAAGCTCCCGCGATTTGTTCAGCCATTTCTCGGAAAATCCCAATCCGGTCAGATAAATAGACGAGATGTATGTTTTCTTTGTCTCATTTGCCACGATCTTTGCAAAAGTAATATCCATCAGTATATTATCTCCGCCAAATGCCGCCAGATTGAAATTCTCAGAATAGTCCTCATGCGTGACACTGATCGTATTCAGTTCATGGCCATGAGAGATATCGATTCTGTAATAATGCAGGCCATCGGTATTATAATCAAATAATCCCACACTGTTCGTGCGCAGACTTTCATCCTGATTAAAAATATAATATAATCCACTGTCCAGATGGCTTGTAATCTCCACCTGTTCCTTCTCTACACCCAGTTCTTTATAGAACGTCGACAGCACCCGGAACAAATCTTTATTATACTCCGGAATCGTGATGACCAGTTTTTTCACTGATGATCCTTCATAACGATATAAGAACGAATCTACATGCATTTTCAGCATCATCAGGAACAGTTTCCGATAGCTGTAGCGCGTATTGTGTACCTCTACTGTCTCCTCGCTGCGCGCATTCTGAAACAGCTCGTCCAGCACAATGCCCTGCTCCTTAAAACGTGCCTCAGAAGCCTCGGAACCAACATACCACTCCCCTGTTTCCAGGCCAAAAAAGAGGATGTTTGGCATCATATACGTTTCCTTGTTATTCAATTGGTTGACCGTCTCCGGTTCCCGTGAGATGTCGTTATAAAAACTAATCTGCGTAGAATCCGAGCACAGATCCATGCCTATATAATACGCCTCTGACATGTCTTTTTCCTTTCGTACTCTTTTTCAATTCTATATACGTAATTCACGCATTGTTCCGTTTTTACAGGATACTTAAATTCTCCTCAAACAGATGTACCGTATTCAGATACACATCTAACGTCTCCAGCAGTTCATTATCCTCACGCATTTCCTGATTGACAAGCATACTGTTGATGATTTCAAAACGATTCCGGTCTTTGCGGTTAAATGCTTTGGACTTCAAGGACTCACTTTCTACCACATAAGAATTACCCTGTGTATCATCTGAAATCTCGTAGACGAGACGCTCGCCATGGAATACAACGTATTCTTTCACATACATGCCCGGAATCATCTCATCCAGAAGCTCTGTCTTATAAATCAGATTCTGTCTGGATCCGGTATCAAATGCATATTTTACAGTTATCTGCTTTCCCGGCTCGCTCTTGTAGATCAGATAAGTCTTGAGCATGACGTCCTGTGGCAGCTTGATAAAGGACCGGAAGCTCTTATAGAACGGAAGCAGCTTGCCTGCATCCATGAACTTACCAACTGCATCCTTGATCCACGTCTTCTGTTCTGCCGTGTAACGATCCAGCTTTGAAAAATGATGCAGCATGGACATACGGGAAATCTCATCCTCGATATTCCCCTTCTGAATCTCCTGATACAGACAGTCAAAAACACCACTCGGAATCTGTGCATCCTTGATCAGATAATTATAGCACGCAAACCGCAGGAACGCCTTTACAACCAGTCCACGGTTTCTGCCTGCATAATATGCCGTAAATATATCATAGATATATTCTACATTTCCCATTGCAAACATCATCTGGGCCAATGTATTTTCTGCCAGCAGCGAAATATCTCTGACACGGTTGCGCACCGTCTTGAAAATACCTGCCAGTTCTTCGAGATCCCCCTTATAATGATTGATAATATATATCAGAATCCGTTCATTGACCTTTCCGGATTTGTATAAGTGGATACAAATGGAAAGCAGATCCTCATTCAAAAATCCGTTACTGTCCTCCACTCCATAATCCGCCAGCCGATACAGTTCCTCACTATCGATCTCATCAAATCCATACAGCTTCACTGCCTGAAACGCCTTGTCAAACATGTTCATATCAACCATGTAGGCAATCATCACGCGTGCATTCGCATGATTCAGATACTCAATATCAAGTTTTTCCAGATATTTTGAAAGAACCTCGTTATCCAGATTCTCATGGTAGTACTCAATTATATTCAGGTATGCCTGCTGCTTATAATCATAGGAGATCTCATCACAGTTTACGATATCTCGCGCAGCATTGACCTCAATTGCCTTCTTGAATGTAAAATCACCGAGCTGCTCATAATTGTGCAGCAGCACCCGATAATCCCGTGGGCTGTACTTGCAGCAGATATCCATATATGCATTCTCATCTACAATACGCTCCAGACGATACGGAATAGATCCCGCATACCGGTTTCCCGCACTATCCTCGAAGATGATAGATGCCGTATTCGACAGAATCTCCACATACGCCTCACCGTTTATGATTGGCACACGCTGCACTTCCTCCAGCTCCTGATGTGTGACAATCACGGCACGCACGCCCTTATTGAAGCAGACAAGTTTTCTGCGGAAAATGATATTGATCAGCTTGCTCGCATAGAGCGGACTGACTGTCTCCGGCTCCAGAAACTCGTCATACAGAACCGTCAGATCATCACTGACCTTGCCACTGATAATCATATTCTCCATGAAATCCTGCATCGTTGTCGCATATTCATGGTACACTTTCATATGCTGGGACTTGTTGTAAATTACATTTGCATACAGATACGCCAGTTCCTTTTCCGAAAGTGTATTTTTATAATTCAGATACATTAAAACTGACTGTGGAATCAAATCGTATCTGGAGAAATTCATACTCTTGACAAAGCACTCATTCAGTCCGATAAATTTCAGGTTACGATCGACTGCATCCCGATAGAACCGATGGTACTTATTGTCCAGTTTTCCTGCACTGATCAGCATTGAACAGATACTTGACAGCACTTCATCACTCTTTTTTTTCGAGTAAATACTATCCATGATCTCAAAGATCTTCGCGTCAAACTGCCGGAACGATGCTGCAAGCTGGATAAATGCCTCAATGACTTCATCCGACAAATACTTATGACGCAGCCCCCATCGGATCGTTGTGACTTCCAAATCCGTAATGTGCTTGAGCAGCAGCGGGTTATTGTTCAGGACCTCGCATAGCTCCATATACATAAGCGGGCTGTTATATCCATGTTCATACAGGTTTCTGATCTCACGATATAAGGCAGTCTGGTCATTGTTATATGTTTCATCGACGAACAGCAGCAACCAAAAATAAAAAATCTTATCATCCTCTGTGCGGTAATTTCTGCGAATCAGTTCTTTCGCCTGTTCTGTCGCACGTCCGTCCTTACTTACCATCGCTTTCAGATAAGCATAATAGCAGCTCTGCTTGTTATTCATTCCGGAATTATCTACATCCGCCTCGATTCGCAGGAACTCCTGCTCAACCTTCTCGGTCTCACCCTGCATGATGTTCATATGCATGGTTCCCAGTCGATACAGATCCTCCTCCGGTACATACCGCGCCAGGTTGTTAAACGCAAACAGCGTCGTACTGATATACTCCCGAAGCTGGATTCTTCCCATCCGGTAATCCATGTAGGTACTGATCAGCCGGACCTGATTACTTTTGATCAGATGTGTCTTGCTTCCCGGTTTTGCGACCTTAATCTCCTTCTCTGCAGGTTTGGAAAGATTAATCTCAATCTCAATCGTCTGATATACATTCTCGATTATAATTTTACCCGATGTTACACCATCCGGAATATTCTCCGGTGAAATCAGTACGTCGAGTGAAAACAGATTGCCATAAAAATCTGCACTGGTTATCACTTTTCTCGCAGGGATAATGAAGTCTTCCGTGGAACGCACAGTCGAACTGCTATATCCCCATGTATTTTTACTGATATTGATTGATATCTTGGACAGCTCCTCCGGAAATTCCAGATTTACCTTTGCCTTTGATACGGACAATGTCAGCGCACGTTTCTTGTGTACATAGACAAGGAACTCCTCCAGCGCCTGATTTACCGACTGGCTTTCCATCAGACTGTTATAAATCTGCTTGATTACCGGATCCCGATTAATAAACGTACGCTTAAAATCATCGCGCACAAACACACGCGCCGCCTCTGCCCAATTGCTCTCAGCAAGTGTTGCAAATTTAAAGAGATCATCGATTTTCTGATCTCCATATTTTACATATGGTGTCGTGATATCAATGTCATACAAAATCCTGAATTCACCGCCATCGGTAATGACACTGATATGTCCCTTGTAATTTTTTCCTGCCTCCAGACAGGTTGCATCAAACGTAAATCCTACATCAAAATTCTTCGCAATAAATGTGTGCTGATTAAAACGAAGCATATAACGGCTGTCATACACCATCGCCTTGATTACATGATCATTCGTACTGTTTACCGTGAAGACGCCTTCGTACAAAGTTCCCGATTCAATATTCAGTTTTAAAAACTTCTCCGATATAGCCACCTCAGGTCTGTCTACCTGAAATTCGCCTTTTGCGTAATGTTCTACTATCGCCTTCATGGTATCTCCTTTATTTCTCGGCTTTGAGCTGAAATCCTACTTGTCTTTCGTCTGTTTAATAGGTATAATTAGTGTTATGAGGGTATAGTTCACCCACTATCCCCTTTTAACACATATCACATTATAACAAACCCCCTTTCTTTTTTCAAGACAGGGTTATAAATGGTTTTGTTTCAATTGTATAGGAGGAAAATATGAATAATGGTCCACTTCGCATCGAGCAGTATGAGACTGTCCGATATGACATAAATTGTAATCCGCTTGGTGTCCCGGAAAGCGTTACACGTGCAATCATAGAAAACATCGAATCCGTTGGCTGCTATCCGGATTCATATTATGAACCGTTAAAAAATTCTATCGCTTCTTATGCCGGCTGTTCCCCGGAACATCTGGTGCTTGGCAGCGGCAGTTCTGATCTGCTGCGGCTGTTTGTCGCATTGCTCGCGCCAAAGAAAGCCCTGCTCCTGATCCCGTCTGCAACGGATTATGAGCATGTATTATCTGTATATGGCTGTGAAACCGACTTTTATGAACTGGATATCAATCAGGACTACAGGCTGGATATGGATGATTTTATTGCCCAGTTGTCCGATGCATACGACATGGTAATTCTCGGCAATCCAAACAACCCAACTTCACAGGCCATCTCCAAAGAGGATATCGAAAAACTTGCAGCCACTTGCAGTAAGTTTGGGATTTCCCTTCTGGTAGATGAAATGTATATCGAATTTACAGAAAACTACCAGAGCCGGACAGCGATTTCCCTTGTAAACACCTATGAGAATCTGATTATTCTCCGCAGCGTGTCAAAATTCTTCTCTGTTCCGGGACTCCGGCTTGCTTATGCGATCATGAATAACGAGATGAACATGACCATCATCAATATGACCGCAACACCAAACAGCATTTCCTGTCTGACTGCCGCTGCATGTACGGCGATGCTGGAAGATAAATCCTACATACGCGAATCGCATTCCCGCATCTTTACCGAGCGCAATCTGATCTACTCGGCAATGAGCACAAACAAAAATCTACGGTTGTTTAAACCAAGCGCAAATTTTGTGTTAATGCAGATTCTAAAAGAGGATATAACCGCAAAATCCCTACTGGCACATTGTAATCTGAAGGGCATTGTACTTCGAAACTGTGAAGATTTCCACGGATTAGATTCTCATTTCGTGCGGTTTTCCATCATGAACCCGATGCAAAACGACCTTATGGTAAATACAATTCTGGAATTGCTTCGATAACTATATATGAAAAAACATAGAAACTGTTCGAAGCAGAGATCTATATGCAGAAAAAGCGGTTGGAACAGCTTATCTGTTTCCAACCGCCTTTTATCATCGCAATCTCTATGTATTTATGCGAGTTCTTTCTCACTCATTGCAAGTGCGGATGCAATTACAGCATCCATATCATAATACTTGTACTCACCAAGGCGTCCACCAAAGATCACTTGTGACTCCTTCTCACCAAGGTTCTTGTACTGCTGATATAATGCACTATTCTTCTCATCATTTACCGGATAATACGGCTCATCTCCCACCTTCCACTCAGAAGAGTATTCACGAGAGATAACCGTCTTCGGCAGATCATTGCCCGCATCATCCTTGCCAAACTCAAACCATTTGTGTTCAATGATACGCGTCCAAGGTGTATCTGCATCAGTATAGTTCACGGCTGCATTCCCCTGGAAGTTTGACTTATCCAGCAGTTCTGTCTCAAACCGGACAGAACGATATTCGAGCGCACCAAGCTTATAATCAAAATAAGCATCAATCGCACCTGTGTAGACAACTTTCTCTGCCATTGCATCATACTCTGGCTTATGTGCCAAATAATCCGTTCCAAGCTTCACTTCGATTCCGTCAAGAAGGTTCGCAACCATCTTCGTGTAACCTCCCATCGGAATTCCCTGATACAACGCATTGAAATAATTGTTATCAAATGTCAGGCGCACCGGCAGACGTTTGATGATAAATGCCGGAAGCTCTGTACATGGGCGTCCCCACTGCTTCTCTGTATATCCCTTGACCAGCTTCTCATAAATATCTGTTCCAACCAGGCTGATTGCCTGTTCCTCCAGATTCTTAGGCTCCGTGATACCTGCTGCCTGCTTCTGTTCCTCAATCTTCGCTGCCGCTTCGTCCGGTGTCACCACGCCCCACATCTTATTGAATGTATACATGTTAAATGGCAGGCTGTACAACTCGCCCTTGTAATTTGCTACCGGCGAATTTGTAAACCGGTTAAACTCCGCAAATTCTGTAATATACTCCCATACCTGTTTGTTGTTCGTATGGAAAATATGCGCACCGTATTTATGTACATGGATGCCCTCCACGTCCTCCGTATACACATTGCCGGCAATCTGCGGGCGTTTGTCGATCACGAGCACTTTCTTTCCTTTTTCCTTTGCCTGCTGTGCAAATACAGCTCCATATAAACCTGCTCCAACCACTAAATAATCATACTGTTTCATACCTTGTCTCCTTAATCTCTCCGAAATATGTCTCTTGTATATACTTTATCCTGCACATCGTCCAGTTCCGCATTGTAACGGTTTGCAAGAATTGCATCGCTCTGTTGCTTAAACGCTTCCAGATCATTCACTACCTTAGATCCAAAAAATGTTGTTCTCTCCGGCAGCGTCGGCTCATAAATGATCACCTTTGCTCCCTTTGCTTTGACACGTTTCATAACTCCCTGAATGGAGCTTTGCCGGAAGTTGTCCGAATTCGACTTCATCGTCAGGCGGTAGACACCAATCGTCACATCCTTCTCACTTGCAGCATTCCACTCGTTATTCGCACCATAACTGTAATAGCCTGCCTTCTCAAGCACCCGGCTCGCAATAAAATCCTTCCGCGTGCGGTTGCTTTCCACGATTGCCGTCATCATATTCTGCGGTACACTGTCATAATTGGCAAGCAGCTGTTTCGTATCCTTCGGAAGACAGTAACCACCATAACCGAAGCTCGGATTGTTGTACTGCGTCCCGATTCTCGGATCTAAGCACACGCCATCAATAATCGCCTGCGTGTCAAGCCCCTTCATCTCTGCATATGTATCCAGCTCGTTAAAATACGACACTCTTAACGCGAGATACGTGTTTGCAAACAGTTTGACTGCCTCTGCCTCGGTAAATCCCATGAACAGCGTGTCGATATCTTCCTTTTCCGCGCCCTCCTGCAACAACCGCGCAAATGTATGCGCCGCAACGTCCACCTCTGCATCGCCCTTATCCGTACCGATAATGATACGGCTTGGATATAGGTTGTCATACAGTGCCTTGGATTCCCGCAGGAACTCCGGACTAAACAGAATCCGGCTTGTCTGATATTTCTTTCTTACCAACTCGGTATAACCAACCGGGATCGTCGATTTGATCACCATAAACGCTTCCGGATTCACCTTCAGTACAAGCTCAATCACCGCTTCTACCGCCGTCGTATCAAAGAAATTCTTCTGGCTGTCATAGTTTGTCGGTGCTGCAATGATGACGAAATCTGCATCATGATAGGCTGCCTCCCCATCTAAGGTTGCTGTCAGATGCAGGTCCTTCTCTGCCAGATATTTCTCAATATAATCATCCTGGATTGGTGAGACCTTATGGTTGATCTGCTCCACCTTCTCCGGGACGATATCGACTGCCGTCACCCTATGATTCTGGGACAGCAGAGTTGCAAGTGACAACCCAACATAACCGGTTCCTGCAACCGCAATCTTCAAATCTTCAAATACTCTCATACTTCATTCCTCCCATATGCCCGTCCAAAATGCTCATTCATAATCAAGCATCTATCCTTCCAGCTTCTTTGTTCTCTGCTATTCCTTACTCACTCCGCAAAGCCTCAACCGGATCCTTCTTCGATGCCACACGCGATGGAATCAGTCCACCAATCATTGTCAACACAACACTGATTGCTACTAAGATTACACCTCCGGCAGCTGGTAGTTTAGCCACACCGGTAAGTCCTGCCAGGTGATGAATCACTGCATTGATCGGAATATTCAGGATCACCGTAACACCAATACCGATCAGTCCTGCTACAAATCCGATGATAATCGTTTCTGCATTAAATACACGCGAGATATCCTTCTTTGATGCGCCAATGCTTCGCAGTACACCAATCTCCTTCGTCCGCTCCAATACGGAAATATACGTGATAATACCGATCATAATCGAGCTTACCACGAGAGAAATTGCCACGAATGCCATCAGCACATACGAGATTGCATTAATAATCGTACTGATGGAGGACATCATCGTGCCTACCATATCCGTATAAGAGATTTCCTTCTCATCTTCACCGTTCGCTTTCACCATGTCGTTATATTCTTCAATCACATCGATAATCTTTTCTTTCGACTCAAAATCAATCGGATAGATGCGGATCACCTTCGGATCATTCTCATAGGCAATACCAAGTGTGACGAGGTTGTCATCATAGGTCGCACTTTCCGCCGACTTCAGATCAGAAAGTGACATACTGTTCGACACACTCTGTGTCTGTTCCGTCATCGTCTGCATAAACTGTTTTAACTGGTCTGCCGGAAGGCTTGCCATATATTCATACAGTTGATCCTCTGTCATATCCGCGATTCCCATCTCGCTCATCGCGTCCTGCGCCTGCTGCTCGGCTTCCTTCTGTGCCTCTTCATTCAGATCGGCCCCAAATTCATAGCCGGTAAATACATTCTTGTCCGGATCCGCAAGCTGTGCCTTGCCTGCTTCACTGTCTCTCGACAGCTCCATCAGCTTCTCCACAAGCGCGTGAGTATATCCAATTGTTGTTGTGATTGAATGTACGGTTGCATCCTCATTTGGACGGACAATTCCGACGATCTTGATATCCAGCCCATTTTTGATCTTATCTTTCAGATAATCTGCATCATCGCTCTTATCGACATAGCATTTCTCTGCTTCATCGTATTCATAAAAATCCGAAGACGGAATTACCTTATAGGTGAGGCTCAGCAGATCATCGTAGGTGTATGACGTGTTCGGATAGGTCTTTGTCTCACCCTTCAATGCCGCACGCATCATCTCCTGCATCTCGCTGACATCCCGGATTCCAAGCGAATACAACTCATAATCGCTGATTTCGTTATCCTTCGTCACAACCATGACAACCTCATCATAATTCTCCGGCCAGCGTCCGGCTACGACATCATACTGGTTTTCAAGCAGTTCCTGATTGCTGATCATCTCGGACCAGACATTCGTCGTACTCTGTGTCCCTGTCATGCCAAGGTTGTCCATCTCTGACATCGAACCGAAACCGATACTGTCAAACACAGTACTCGGATTTACCTGATAGACTTCCTTATCTACATCACTTTTGTAGGCATTGATCGTAATACCATACGTATACATGATATCACTGGTGTAGTCTTTCATCTTCTGACCGTCCCCTTCTTCGATATAATCCTTGAAGGATACCATGTCGTTGACCTTGACCTCGCCAAGCATATTCTTCATATAATTTCCGACAAAGTTGTTCGAATATACCTTGTCCATATCATGTTCTTCTTCGCTCTTCATCTCAGTGCCAAGCATAAGGTTCATCATCGCCGACATATCAATCGACTCATCTGTGATTTCCAGCGGGTAGGTGGAAAGCGTATCCTCCTCCACATTTTTGATATAATTCCGGAAACCATCCGATAACGATAAGATCAGAGCGATACCGATGATGCCGATACTACCTGCAAATGCGGTAAGCAGGGTACGTCCCTTCTTCGTAAGCAGATTGTTAAAAGACAGATTCAGTGCCGTAAAATACGACATCCGCTTATGCTTTAAGTCCTTCCTGCTTAATTCCTCATACGTTTCCTTTCCCGCTTCCTCGTCAGAATACGGCATACTGTCATCCGTGATCTCGCCATCTAACAGCTTGACGATTCTTGTACTGTACTGTTCTGCAAGCTCCGGGTTATGTGTGACCATAATAACGAGACGATCCTTTGCAATCTCCTTTAAGAGATCCATGATCTGTACGCTTGTCTCTGTATCAAGTGCACCGGTCGGTTCATCCGCAAGCAAGATCTCCGGATCATTGATCAGTGCACGCGCGATTGCCACACGCTGCATCTGGCCTCCGGACATCTGGTTTGGTTTCTTATGAATCTGATTGCCAAGACCAACCTTCTCTAATACCTCTTTCGCCCGTCGTCTGCGCTCACTCTTCGAGACACCCGACAAAGTCAGAGCCAGCTCCACATTCTGCAGCACCGTCTGGTGCATAATCAGATTGTAGCTTTGGAATACAAAACCAACACTGTGATTCCGGTAGGTATCCCAGTCTTTATCCTTATATTTCTTCGTTGATTTTCCTTTGATAATCAGATCACCATCCGTATACTGATCAAGTCCTCCAACGATATTTAAAAGCGTTGTCTTTCCACAGCCGGAATGTCCAAGAATGGATACAAACTCATTTGCCCGAAAATTAATACTGACACCCTTTAATGCCTGTACTTTCGAATCGCCCTCTCCATAGTTTTTAACGATATTCTTTAGTTGTAGCATGTCATCTTCCTTCCATAAAAGCGACAAATACCCACAGTATATCTGTTTACAGATAATGCTGTGGGTGCCTGCCGCCTTATTACATCATATATTCAATCATCTTATTGACTGCTTCACCAAATTCCTCTGACTTCTGCTGTGCATCCTCAAAATCCTTACCGATGACACCATAATAGAACTTGATCTTTGGCTCTGTACCGGACGGACGGACGCAAAGCCACGCGCCACCTTCAAGCTCGTAATATACAACGTTTGACTTTGGAAGACCTGTCGGAATAACCGCCTTATTCTTCATATTTGTCGCTGTATCGTTGTCATAATTACGTGCCCAGAGTACTTGTAAGCCTGCGATCTCCTTTGGTGTATGAGACTTCAGCTGCTCCATGATGTTCTTGATCTTCTCAAGACCTTCGATACCCTTTAAAGTAAGTGTATGGATTGCATCCACATGATAACCATACTTCTCATAGATATCAATCATCGCATCCCATAAGGTCTTGCCCTGTGAACGATAATACGCAGCTGCCTCGCAGAGTGCCATCGTAGCAACGATTGCATCCTTATCTCTGGCATGTGTACCAATCAGACATCCGTAGCTTTCCTCAAATCCAAAGAGATATGTGCCTGTATGCTTTGTCTCGAACTCTAACATCTTCTGACCAATAAACTTAAATCCTGTCAGAACCTCAACGAGCTTCACGCCGTAGCTCTTTGCCATCTCATTTACAAGGTTTGTTGTAACGATAGACTTGATCAGTGCGCCATCCTTCGGCAGACCTCTTGTCGCCTTGATCTGGCTGAGCTCATATTCCGCAAGCAGACTTCCCGACATATTTCCGGTCAGGCAGTGATACTCACCTTCCTTATCCTTCACATACACACCGAGACGGTCTGCATCCGGATCCGTCGCGAGAACAAGATCTGCATCATGCTGCTTTGCAAGTGCAAGTGCAAGCTCAAACGCCTCTGCTGCCTCCGGGTTCGGATAGCTTACGGTTGGGAAATCACCATCCGGCAATTCCTGCTCGGGAACCACATATACGTTCTCAAATCCAAGCTCACGAAGAATTCTTCTTGCCGGAATATTTCCTGTACCGTGTAATGGTGTATATACAATCTTTAATTCTTTTCCGTATTTGTCGATGCACTCCTGATGCAGAACAAGCTTTTTGAGCTCTGCCATGTATGCATCGTCAATTTCCTTACCGATTACTTCATATAAGCCCTCATGGATGGCTTCCTGCTTCGGCATTGTGACTGCATCCTGTACAGAGATTGCCTTTACCTCTCGCATGATTCCTGCATCGTGCGGAGGTGTAATCTGTGCGCCATCCTCCCAATATACTTTGTATCCGTTATACTCTGGTGGATTATGACTGGCTGTTACATTGATACCTGCCACACAGTCAAGGTAACGAACAGCAAACGAAAGCTCCGGTGTTGGACGGAGAGACTCAAACACATATGCCTTAATTCCATTTGCCGCAAGGCACAATGCTGCTACATCTGCAAACTCTGGCGAACAATGTCTGGAATCGTATGCAATCGCAACACCCTTCGCCTGCTTCTTACGCTGCTTAATATAATTCGCAAGTCCCTGTGTTGCTTTCGCAACAATATAATTATTCATACGGTTTGTACCGGCACCGATGATGCCACGCAATCCGGCTGTACCAAACTCAAGATCCATGTAAAAACGCTCTTTGATCTCTTTTTCATCGTCTTTAATTGCAGCCAATTCCTGTCTTGTAGCCTCATCGAAAAATGGGTTTGTCAGCCATTCTTCATAAACCTTTTTGTAATCCATGTCCATGATGTTCCTCCTACTATTTAGTCCAACACGGATATCAGATCCGCGTAGCTATATTCATCGTCTTTGCCGTCATCCTCGGCTTGTATAGTATAACTTTTTATCAAATAACCGGCCTTATATAAGGTAATGGTATGTGTTCCCGCCGTCTTTTTTATAGACACCGGTGCGATTCCAACGTAATCTCCATCGAAATATACGCCAACACCTTCCGGTTTTTTAATCGTAATCTTATTTCCCTGCTCTGCCGACTCTGTCGTCTGTCCACTCTGCGTCGTGGCAGATGTAGTCTGCGGATTTTGTGTCGCTTCCGTCGTCTGGGTCGTCTGCCCTGACGTGGTAGTCTGTGCTTCCTGCGTTGTTGCCTCGGTCGTTTCTTCCGTTGACTCTTCTGTTGTTTCCTGCTGCAGGGTTACATGCAGGTTCTTCATTGTATCTGTTATTTTAAAGCTGCCCCGGAAGCTGTCATAGCCCTCCGCTGTAATGCTTAATTCATGATCACCGTACAACCCCGTATATGTTCGGTTTGCAATAATCTCTCCGTCAACTTTAATCACTTCGCCGGCATCTTCTGGCGTCACAGCAAAAGTAACCGTTCCTGACGGAATCGCAATATCTGAAATATCCACGTTCAATTCGCGGTCCTTCGTCACCCGGATACTTTTTTCTCCGAAATATCCATTCTTATTAATACGAAGTGTATAATCGCCCTCTCCGACCGCCACCAGCATATCCGTTGTCACTGGTACGATCACATCTTTTCCAATCTCCACAAAACCGCCAACATACGTTCCCTGATTCAGCAGACGGACATAGCCATGTCCCTTCGTAATGACCACAGATACCAGATTTCCATTCCACACGGACAACGTCACTTCATCCTCTGTGTTCACATCCACAAGAGATAACACCTGATTTCCATCAAACACCTGTGCATAATCAGACACCTTATAGCTGGTTCCATTACAAGACGCCGTATGTTCTTCCTGCCGGTACAAAAATTTCTTGACCTGCGTATACGTCTTAACCTTGGCATTCTTTGCTATACTGACCAGTTTCTCCGTATCTGCATAATAAACGATATCCACAACATTTCCGCAGACAACACTGTCAATGCCGATATCCGTGCCTTTCGTATCACTCACACGCACACCGCCATGATATTGCAGGGTTATATCCGTACCATCCAGCACCGATACAAAATGCATCTGATTATTTTCCATGTCCATGCTCGTTATGATCGCTGTCATAGAGGTCTCTTCATGCCTGACAGAAACCTCCTCCGTATTCTCATAGACCTTGATGTCATTGTTCTTCTGACCGCAGCCTGTCAATACGAATGCAAGCATCAGCACAACGAATCCATATTGTATCATCCGCTTATTCATAAAACCACCTTAACTTCTGTATTATACAAGATTATTTTGCAAATGTGAAGATTATATATTCATTTTTTCGAGATATTATAGCCAGATAATTTTTCAAGCAGCGCCTGTTTCTTTTCTTCCTCCTCGATAATGCGGTTCAATTTTTCAACCATTTTCGGAGAAATCCTTGTTTTTGCTCCATTCATATACTGATTGGACAGCTTGTAGAATTTTTCCGGATACCGATAAAGGCCACAGATGTATTCTACATCCGCCTGTCGTAACGGGATTCCAAGCTGATACTGTTCCAGAATTGTAGTGAGAAGCGCATATGTGTATCCGTTTTTTTCAACCGTTTTCCGGATAAAATAATACAAATCCTGTAACTGGTTTCCGATATGATATTTCTCAAAATTTATCGTTGCAATATAGCGGTTGTCCGCAGACCCGCACACTAACACACTATGGTGATTATAAGTTCCATGACAATATCCCATATGCGTATCCTCGGTTATCTCCGCCTTTGCCTGCTCACATCGCAGTCCCTGCGCATAAAAATACGGAAACGCCTGCATGAATAACGCTTCAAACTCCCGTTTTGGGCTTTGTCTTGCAATATAATTATGTACCCGTTTCATTTCCCGGTTGCGCCGCTTGACATCATTTCGTTCCCGGATCTGCATATCCCGGTCAATCTCCTGCCATACCTTCCGGCCTGCCCGGTGTAGTGCAACCAGATTATCAACTGCAAGCAGAATTTCGTTTTTATTGTTGACATTCATTTCACGGCCATCAAAATACATCCGCATCACAAACGGATTCCCATAACGGTCATACGTGATAAGCTCTTCTTCCACGTTTTTTACCAGACGATCGATATGCCAAAAACCCGCCTGATACATATGCTCCTTAAATTCATACTCCGCCTGCAGGCGCTTTTCCCCCACAGTCGTTGCACGCAGCTGTCTTACCCCCTTGTCCGTGTGCAGCAGCATAGCTCCCCGTCCCCGTCCTATGTGATCCAAACTCACATCGTACATCTCGAATACTTCCGACATTTTTTCAGCCACAAAAAATCCCCTCCCAACATCAGTCTTGTTAATTGTATGCCGGGAAAGGGGGATTCATTCCGATTGATTGTCCGCATCTATAGATACGATTCTTTTACAATCGCCAATAATTGTTCACTTGTATTTAATTCCGGTTCTTCCAAAACCCGGTCGAACAGATCTCGCAAAATATGTCCCATATCCGGCCCAGGTTTTACGCCAATTGTAATCAGATCTTTTCCGCTGATTGCCATATCTGACAATTTCAGACATTGCTTCTCTTCTATGATCTGTGCAAACATCTCCTCCATATGTGCGATCACCTGCCTGCGCTGTTCCAGATGGTAGTCACTCTGTCCCGCCATATCTCCTTTACGGATTTGCAGGAAATCCGCAAAATACTCTGCTCCAAGCTGTGCTACAAACCGACGGAAGCTCTTCATACCCGGTCCATCCCCGGCAAGCCCGTAATCATGATTTTTTACCAGTCTGCAAACCTGATCGATTGTATCGTTATCCAGCTTTAAGCGACGTAGAATTGCACGCGCCATCTTCGCCGAAATCTCCTGATGTCCATAAAAATGATCGACGCCTGCTTCGTCCGTCGTTTTACATTCCGGTTTTCCGACATCATGTAACAACGCCGCATAGCGAAGTACCGCGGTATCAGATACCGCCTGCATGACCTTCAGGGTATGATGTCCAACATCGTACAGATGGTAGGGGTTGTTCTGCAGCGTCTGCATCATCCGGTCGAACTCTGGCAGAAATACTTCGGTCAATCCCAGCTCATATGCCTCCTCCAGCCGTTCCGGATGTCTCGACACAAGCATCTTTGTAAGCTCCGTACAAATCCGTTCTGCACTAATATCCCTCAGATACTTTGCCTGTTCCCGCATGGCTGTACGCGTTGCTTCCTCGATTGCAAAATCAAGCTGCGCGGCAAACCGAACCGCCCGCAGAATACGAAGTGCATCCTCGTCAAACCGTTCTGACGCCTCACCCACACAGCGGATGATTCCCTCCTTCAGATCGTCCTGTCCACCGAAGATGTCAATCACACCCTGCTCCGGATTGTACGCCATCGCATTGATCGTAAAATCCCGGCGTTTCAGATCTTCTTCCAGGCTCGCTGTAAAACACACGGATTCCGGCCGGCGATGATCAGTATAAACGCCATCCACCCGATACGTCGTCACCTCAAACGCATAATCCGTATGGCTTGCAGGTGCTCCGCTTCCATCATCCAGAATTTCACGGTTTACCAAAACCGTCACAGTTCCATGCTGGATTCCTGTGTCGATCGTGCGTCGGAAAATCGCTTTGACCTCCTCCGGTTTCGCTGAAGTCGTAATATCCCAGTCATTCGGTTTCTTACCGAGCAGACTGTCCCGCACGCATCCACCAACAATATACGCCTCGTATCCATGCCTGTTCAATTGTCGTAAAATATATGCCGCCCCTGTCGGAATCTCTATTTTCATGTATTTCACCCGAATAAACAACTACCCTGCTGATACCAGCAGGGTAAATGTTCTGATTTCTATTTTTAGTATGCCCTTCCAAAATAAACCATATGCTTTGCAGGCTTGCCACAATGTACACATACATCGCCAAGCTTCTCCTGTGCAAACGGAATACATCTCGTTGTTGCTCCTGTCTCATCCTTGATGGCTGTCTCACAGGCTTCCTCGCCACACCACATCGCCTTGATGAATCCCTGCTTCTTCTCCAGAATATCTGTGAACTCATCCCAGTTTGTTGCTACATGTGTATTCGCATCACGGTGTGCCTTTGCCTTTGCATACATATCGTCATGCATCTGTGCAAGCAGCGCCTCACAGGTCTCTGTCAGCTTATCAAATGGCACGATGGTCTTCTCTCTTGTATCACGACGGACAACAACTGCCTGTCCTGCCTCGATATCCTTTGGTCCAACCTCAACACGAAGAGGAATACCCTTTACTTCCTGCTCTGCAAACTTGAATCCAGGACTCTTGTCAGAATCGTCAACCTTTACACGGAAGTTTGAAGCAAGCACACCACGAAGTTCTTCTGCCTTCTCCAGCACGCCCTCTTTCTTCTGCATAATCGGAACAATCATGATCTGTGTCGGAGCTACCTTCGGAGGAAGCACCAGTCCGCTGTCATCACCATGTACCATAATGATAGCACCGATCATTCTTGTTGTCATACCCCAGGATGTCTGATGTACATACTGCAGTTTATTGTCTTTATCTGTATATTGAACACCAAATGCTCTTGCAAATCCATCCCCGAAATTGTGGCTCGTCCCGGACTGCAACGCCTTACCATCGTGCATCAGCGATTCGATTGTATAAGTTGCCTCAGCACCTGCGAATTTCTCTTTGTCTGTCTTACGTCCCTTGATAACCGGAATTGCAAGCACCTCCTCACAGAAGTCCGCATAGACATTCAGCATCTGGATCGTTCTTGCCTCTGCTTCCTCAGCTGTCGCGTGTGCCGTATGGCCTTCCTGCCACAGGAACTCTCTGGAACGAAGGAACGGTCTTGTCTCTTTCTCCCAACGGACAACGGAACACCACTGGTTATATACCTTCGGAAGATCACGATAACTCTCGATTTCCTTGGAATAGAAATCACAGAACAATGTCTCAGATGTCGGTCTGACACACAAGCGTTCCTGCAATTCATTCAATCCACCATGTGTTACCCATGCGACCTCCGGTGCGAATCCCTCAACATGATCCTTTTCCTTCTCCAATAGGCTCTCCGGAATAAACATCGGAAGGTATACATTCTCTACACCAGTTGCTTTGAATCTCTCATCAAGATTCTTCTGAATCAACTCCCAAATGGCATAGCCTGCCGGTTTGAAAACCATACAACCCTTTACGCTTGTGTAATCACACAGCTCTGCCTTACGGACAACGTCCGTATACCACTGCGCAAAATCCTCATCCATTGCTGTAATATGCTCTACTAATTTCTTGTCCTTTGCCATTTCTCTTTTCCTTTCTATCTCATATCTCTATATTATTCAAATTCATCCAGATCAAGCACCTCGAAGGCTTCGCCCTCCGGCTCTTTCTTGATCACGATCTCCTCTCCGGTAATCGGGTGCGTAAATTCCATCCGTGAGGAGAACAATCCGATCTGCTTATACTTGCGTTTTGTCTTTGCAAATTTCGGGTTATATTTCGTATCACCCCAGATGCCACAACCCCGGCTTGCAAACTGTACTCGAATCTGATGATGTCTGCCTGTTCCAAGCTCGATCAGCACATAACTTAAGGTTCCATCATCGGTATCCATGACATCGAGTACATCGTAGAAAAGTTCTGCGCGTTTAGCACCTTTCTCGCCTTTTTTCACAACCTTCGTTGTGTTCGTTTTTCCGTCTCGCAGAAGATAGTCCACCATCTCACCCTCAAAATCGGGAAGCTCGCCGGTAATCACTGCCTGATAATATTTCGTAATCTCGCCATCCTGCTGCATGTCCGAAAGTTTCGCCGCCATATCCGGGGTCTTTGCAAATACCATCACACCCCCTACGGGGCGGTCAAGCCGGTGAATCGCTGCCACATATGGCTCTTCCGCCTGCTCCGATGTATCCTGATCATACAGATAATGTTTGACTTTTGTGATCATATCTTCATCATTACCCTTATCTCCCTGCGACAATACACCATATGGTTTCACACAGGCGATCAGATATGCATCCTCATATAAAATCTCTAATTTCATAATTCCTGTCCATTTCTGATATGTTTCCCATACCCCAGCTATATTTGCACATAACTAAAAAGAATTATACAAGAATTACCATCTTTTTGCAACAAGCGGACACAGAAAGTTTTGTTCTTACCGGTGTTTTTTAAAGATTCCTTTTTTTGTTTTTGTTGCAGCCACCTCCGCATTTGCCTGCTGGATTTCCCGCAGCACAGTATCCAGTCTCCGGTATCTGGCTTCTTCCCGTTCGTCTTTTTCCCTCATAACCGCATCAAACTGCCGCATGACATCCGCCGTTACTTCTTCTTTAATTGACGTTGTGATAATATCTTTATTTTCCCGCAGTGCAGTCGCAATCACCCGGTTCATCACACTTTGAAGCTGTGCCTGCTTAAAGTCAACAACCTTATCTTCGTCTCCCACCGTTTTCTGCATCCGCTCCAGCATCGAATCCTTGTCCTCATCCATCCGTATATGAATCGGACGAAGCTCCACCGACGATGTGTGCTTCATGTTCACTTCCGGTTTACACGATTTATCATCATTATCTGCTTCTTCCTGTGCTATTTTTGCGCATTCGATGGGCTGTACATTCTCCTTACTTTTTTCTTCTGGCAAGTCTGATACATCTTCCCCAGCTTTCACACGTTTTGCACGGATGATCGCGTTTCGGATATCCTTGAGCATCAGTCCCTCTTCTTTCATTGCCTTCACGCTCTCAAACAACCGGATATCACGGTCATCATAATATCGATGCCCCTGCGCATTCCGCTTAATGTCGAGTTTTAATTCATCCTCCCAATATCGAAGCACATGTGTCTCCACATGCAGTTTTTTTGCAGCTTCCTTAATTGTCATAATCCCCATCTCTCCTTTATATGTAAACGTTTTTTCCCGTTCTTACCTTACCATAAATATGCTTTTCTGAAACCTCCTTTCGTATCCTTTCTCTCGTGTTTTTTCCTGTCCGTTCGACAGACACACTTCCGTGCATTTTATGTGAAATATGCATTGGATGATTGCAGATTTTAATTATTTCGAGTATGATTATTTTGTATGTCTATCTAATTAAAGCAGATACTATACTGTAAGATATTAAAATGGAGGTTCTATATTTATATGTGGAAAAAATTTTACAAGAAAGTGACGGCTTTCGCACTTGTCTGTGCAATGTCCGTCATGCTGACCGCATGTGGTGGTAGCAACAGCAGTAACTGGGACACGGCATCTTTATCCTTGGAAGATTCTGTGGAAAACGTGATTGCCGAAGGGACTGCTGAACCTGAAGCATCCCCGATTGATGCTTCCACTTTGGAGGATTGTGCCTATGCCCTGCCAGATCCAACCGGTGAAGAAGCCGAAGCTGAACAGACACGGTTTCACACTTACCTTATGGATAACTTTAGGGAGAGTGTCACAAGCGATACTGTAACACTTCACTATACCGTTGCAAATCCTGCCGACTATGATCTGGATGTTCCAACCGCAACCTTTGGCGACGCAGAGATTTCTGACGAGGCCATTGCAAGCGACAAAAAAGAAACCGAAGACGAAATCACCGAACTGCAATCCTTTGATTATGATCTGCTGACCAGTTCCCAGAAATACACTTATGATGTCATCAAGGATTATTTGAACCTGAACCTGGAATCCTATGAATACACATATCTATATGAGCCATTTGCGTATACAAGCGGTTTGCAGACAAACATGCCAATCAATATGTCTGAGTACAAGTTTTATAATGAGGGAGACGTGCAGGATTATCTGGCATTGCTTGGGCAGTTGTCCGATTACTATGGAAAATATCTGGACTTTGAGCAGGCAAAGATTGACAAGGGACTTTTCATGAACGAGCATTCCGCTAGCGAAGTTATCCGCCAGTGTGAGGAATTCATCGCGAACCCGGAGGAAAACCTTCTGATTGCTACTTTTGAAGATAAGGTTCGCGGTGTTAATGGTTTAAGTGAAGAACAGATTCAGAACTACATTACCCAGAATCACGACACCGTTATCAATTCTGTTATCCCTTGCTACAAAAACGTAATTAACTTCTTTAACGCACACAAAGATGATGGGCAAAACGATCTGGGACTTGCTGGTTTTGAACACGGAAAAGAATATTATGCATATCTGTTAAAGGATAAGGTTGGAACCGATAAGACACCGGAGGAAGTCATCGACTGTCTGGATCGTGCAATTGAGGATGTCATGCACGAATATCAGACAACCGCTCTTGCCAACTATTCCGCCTATGAACAATACTTTAATGATTCAGGAGATGGTTTGTACGATGACAACGATCCATTGGAGACGATCAATTACTTTAAGGGTGCATTTGCTGACACATTTCCTGCCATGCCGGATGTCAATTACACCGTGGAAAATGTCCACAAATCTCTAGAAGATATCGTAAGTCCTGCATTCTATGTGACAACGCCAATTGACGCTTACGACGAAAACTCCATCTACCTGAACATGGGCAGTGATGGTGCCGGAAACCTGTGGTCAACCCTTGCACACGAAGGGATTCCAGGGCATATGTACCAGTTTACCTACTACTTAAACACACACCCGGAGCCAATCCGTGCCTTGCTTAACTTTAACGGCTATACTGAAGGCTGGGCAACCTATGTCGAGATGATGAGCTATTCCAAATACGAAGATTATCCGGAAGACTGCTACGCGGACTTCGAGCGCATTAATTCTGAGTTAAACCTGCTTGTCAGCGCCCGTGTCGAGATCGGTGTCAACTATGAAGGCTGGGATCTCGAAGCAACAGAAAAGTACCTCTCCGACAACGGCTTCAATTCCGACGGTGCGGAAAGTATCATGGACTATGTCATTGCCGAACCGGTCAACTACCAGATGTACGTCATGGGCTGGCAGTCCTTTGAAGAGCTTCGCGACTACGCTGAATCCGCATTAGGCGATAAATTCGACGAACAGACATTTCACAAGGTACTGCTTGATGCAGGTCCTTCCCAGTTCTATCTGATCGAGAAGCTTGTCAAACAGTATGTAAAAGATAATTTATAATTTTTTATATAGCAAAAAATAACCCGCGTCATCGACGCGGGTTACCTTTATTTATAAGCGATTCAATTACTCAGCCTTAGGACCAGCAGCAACCAATGCCTTACCAGCATCGTTTGTTGTATACTTCTGGAAGTTCTTCTCGAATCTTGCAGCAAGATCCTTAGCCTTTGTCTCCCACTCAGTAGGATCAGCATATGTGTCTCTTGGATCAAGGATTGCTGGATCTACACCAGGAAGCTCTGTTGGAACCTCAAAGTCGAACATAGGGATCTTCTTTGTAGGAGCTGTCTTGATATCACCGGAAAGGATTGCATCGATGATTCCACGAGTATCCTTGATTGTGATACGCTTGCCTGTTCCGTTCCATCCTGTATTTACAAGATAAGCCTTAGCTCCGCTCTTCTCCATCTTCTTAACAAGCTCTTCTGCATACTTTGTAGGATGCAGTTCAAGGAATGCCTGTCCGAAGCAAGCTGAGAATGTAGGTGTAGGCTCTGTGATACCACGCTCTGTACCAGCAAGCTTTGCTGTAAATCCTGAAAGGAAATAGTACTTTGTCTGCTCTGGTGTCAGAATAGATACTGGAGGAAGTACTCCAAATGCATCTGCTGAAAGGAAGATTACGTTCTCTGCAGCAGGACCTGCGGAAACGCCATTTACCTTAGATGCAATCTTCTCAATATGATCAATTGGATAAGATACACGCGTATTCTCTGTTACACTCTTATCATCGAAATCAATCTTACCTGCTGCATCAACTGTCACGTTCTCAAGAAGAGCGTCACGTCTGATTGCGTTGTAGATATCTGGCTCAGACTCCTTGTCAAGTCCGATAACCTTTGCATAACATCCACCCTCGAAGTTGAAGACACCGTTGTCATCCCAACCGTGCTCATCATCACCAATCAGAAGTCTCTTAGGATCTGTAGAAAGTGTTGTCTTACCTGTACCTGAAAGACCGAAGAATACAGCTGTGTGCTTACCTTCCATATCACAGTTAGCAGAACAGTGCATAGAAGCAATACCCTTAAGTGGGAGGTAGTAGTTCATCATAGAGAACATACCCTTCTTCATCTCTC
>ERZ1026947.219-NODE-219-length-42028-cov-8.069473_pt1 | contig 42028 bp, 46 predicted proteins | sample MGYA00519568_ERZ1026947 | MGnify/ENA primary metagenome ERZ1026947 (study PRJEB26926, sample SAMN06164744) | human gut metagenome | biome: ENVO:00009003; feature: ENVO:2100002; material: ENVO:00002003 | host: Homo sapiens | place: USA | collected 2012 ...
TTCTGGCATTGTGGGAAGAAATTGCAAAACAATTTGCTAATAATGAACATATTGCATTTGAACTGTTAAATGAGATTGTAGAGGAAAAAAATAAGGATAACTGGAATGCATTAGCCTTAAAATGTATTCAAAGGATTCGAAAGTATGCACAGGATACAAAGATTCTGGTCGGCAGCTATTGGAATAATAGTATGGCAACGGTAAAGGACCTGCTCTTGCCGCCTGATGAAAATATTGTATATAATTTTCATTGCTATGCGCCTCTTGTATTTACGCATCAGGGAGCATCATGGGTAGAAGGAATGAAGAGTGACTTTCGGATTGACCTTCACCACACGATTGAGGAGTTCCGCCAAATGACGCAGGAAATGATGCCCTATGAACTAGGAACGTTCCGGGCAGTCTCTGATTGCAATAGAGCGTTTGATGAGACGTATTTTGAAGAACTTTTTAAAAGTGCGATCAATACAGCCAAGGAGAGAAATGTTGCATTATACTGTGGAGAATATGGTGTGATCTCTTTTGCAAAGGATACAGATATTCTGGAATGGTATACGATGATCCATCGTGTGTTTGAAAAATATCATATCGGAAGGGCAGCATGGACTTATAAAGGCATGTATTATGATATTGCAGGAGAACACCTCGATGCCGTCCGCAAAGAGCTTAATCAAGTGTTATAAAGAGAGAATGAAAAAGCGATATGGTTAGATATAACGTAGAATGAGTAATTTTGTAATATGATATTGGAGGATGCACAGAGATTGTTTTAGAAAAATTATAACATTAGCAGAAAAAAAGCTTGCATAATAGAGATTTTTATGGTAAAATAATTTTCGTTGGTCGGCAAAAATGTTGACGATCAGTTGCCGATGTGGCTCAATTGGCAGAGCAGCTGATTTGTAATCAGCAGGTTATCGGTTCGAGTCCGATCATCGGCTTTGTACATTAGATACGAAGCTATAAAGTTTCATATTGATGTATGTTGTGGGTATACAGGTATATCGACAATACGGACGTTTAGCTCAGCTGGTTAGAGCAATCGGCTCATAACCGATCGGTCCCGGGTTCGAGTCCCTGAACGTCCACTTTTGGCCCGGTGGCTCAGCTGGTTAGAGCGCCGCCCTGTCACGGCGGAGGTCGTGGGTTCGAACCCCATCCGGGTCGCTTACAACTGCATAAGCGTTGTTCAAATTTGCCGGCATGGCGGAACTGGCAGACGCACAGGACTTAAAATCCTGCGGGACTAATCTCCCGTACCGGTTCGATTCCGGTTGCCGGCATATAACTTAAACGGTGGAAACCTTGTAGAATCAAGGGCTTCCGCCGTTTTTTAATGCTTTAAAATTGTCTAGGTGTGCAAAAGGTGTGCAGAAATTACTTATTCTTTGCAAGAAAACAGGAGAAACGATCGGATAATAAATTGAAGATATCTTTAGACTGATACGGGGGTGAAACAAATAATTACGCAAAAGAATTTTGTGGAGAAATTAAAAAGACGCAATGAGAAGGCTTTGGAGTATGTGATCCGTGAATATGGCGGCTATGTGAAGGCTGCGGTGAACCGCAACCTTGCGGGACTTCCGGAGGAAATGGAAGAGTGCATGGATGATGTATTCATGGATGTGTGGGAGCATATTGAGCGGTTTGATGCGGCAAAAGGAAGTTTTAAGAATTGGATTGTCTCGATTGCACGGTTCCGCTCGATTGACTACCTGCGCAGATACAGCCGGACATGCATGGAAGAGGATGTCTCGAATTATGAGAGCGAGCTGGCGAGAAATGACCGGATTGATACGCTGGAACAGGAGATATCCACGGAGACAGAGAAACTTCTGGAAGGACTGAAGGAAGAAGAACGTCAGATATTGCTTCGTTATTATGCGGAGGAAGAAAACGTGGACGTGCTTGCCGAAGAATATGGTGTATCGGATTCCGCCATTTACAGCAAGGTCTCCAGGGCGAAGAAGAAAGTGTGGAAAAATCATAGAAGATTGGAGGAACGGATATGAGGGATATATATGAGGTTTTAAATCAGGTTCATTCAGAGAAAGAATATATGGAATTTCCAGAGATGGAAGCAGCTGCATGTATCCGGAGGGTACGGACGAAGCTTCAGGACAATCGAAAAAAACATGTATGGCGGACAATTGCGGCGGCTCTGATCGGAGGAGTGGTATTATCCGGGGGAATTACTTACGCAAACTCAGAAGGCTTGCTGGATAAAATCTTCCATAACGATCAGAAGAAGGTGCCGGAGCAGTATGTAGACCAGGAATATATCGAAGAAGATTACGCAAATGGATTGAAAGTTATCACAAATGCTAAGACGAAACTTACATTTGAGATTGAGAAGGTAGTTACGACAGGCGATATGGTGGATGTAATCTGGACTGTGACCTATCCGGATTATGACGCAGAAACGTATGATGTGGATTTCCGGATGCGGGGAGGAGACCTCTATTACGGAGATCAGAAGCTGGAAGAGACATCGTCCCTGATCCTTGGAGAGGAAAGTGATCTGAAAGAAAATCAGCGGATGTATGACAGCATTTACCTGATTCCAGATGGTATGGAACTCGAGGAGGGGGATGTGCTTACGATGAAATTCGATGGTTTAAATGGCGAGACGACACATATTGATAAATCCGATCCGAAATGCGCAGACCGGGATGAGGCGGATCTGGAGGCACTGTATTCTGATACGGTTTTGATCGAGGAAGCAGACTGGACATTGGAATTCGCATTACAGGAAAGTAAGTTCGAACCGGGTACGCTTGATTGCAGCAATTCGGCGAAAATCGTGGAAGCAACGTTAAGTGAGCGGATGCTGAAATTCACAAGTATCGGTGATTTCTCTCTGCATGAGTATATCAAAATCAAGATGAAGGACGGAACGTATCTGGATGGAAAAGATTTTCAGGCAGGTGGATCCGAAGACTATGACAAGGAACGGCAACAGATTGACTTTGTGATCGAATTTTCGATGCCGATTGACATCTCGCAGGTGGAGCTCGTTGTGATCGGAAACGAACGACTTCCAATCAAGGAGTAAATTCACATAAAAAGATAGAAAGACCGCGGATCGAATCTGCGGTCTTTCGTGTTCTTATGATTGAATCCTGACGCAAAAAGTGGTAAAATATGAATAGTATTTTTGTTACAGGAGGTTTTGGTATATGGAACACAAAAAGGTTAATTTTTTACATTCTGTGCGTCTGAAGATGTTACTGGCGATGGCATTTTTTGCTTTCGTAACGGGAGGATTTGCGTGTGCACTGTTTATTTCTTCTGCAAAGGAGGAAATCGGCTCAGTCACACGTGGATATATGCGTGATCTTTCCAGAGCTTATGGCGTTATGCTGGATAATGAGCTGGACACGGAAGGTGATGATGCGCTGTCCGGTGAGCATCTGGCTTCGATACTTGCAGGCGTTCAGGTGGAAGGTGTCGAAAGCAGCTACATATATGTAGTCAGCGGCGATGGTACGATGCTGTATCATCCAACGGCAGATAAGATCGGCAAGCCTGTGGAGAACAAGGCGGTCAGTGATGCGGTTGCCAAGATTGCTAAAGGTGAGAAGGTTGAAAATGAAGTTGTTAAATATGAATTTAAGGGTGTAGACAAGTATGCCGGTATCTATGTGAATGATACACAGGATTTTATCATGGTAGTAACTGCCGATTATGACGATGTATTCAGCAGTATCCGGAAGGTAGAAGGAAAAATCGGAATTATCGTATTACTTGAGCTGTTGATTGTTGCAACGATCGGATCTGTATTTGCGCATATTATTGTCAAGCCTATGAATGAGGTTTCTGAACTGACGGTGAAGGTCGGAGATATGGATCTGACGAAGAATGAGATTCAGACCAGACTGGCAAACCGTAGGGATGAGATCGGACGCATGGGACGAAGCCTTGACTATCTGACACAGTCTTTGAAGGGTGTGGTAGAGAATATCAAGGAGAAGAGCGCGCAGGTCATGGACGCTGCTAATGTACTGGACTCAGATGCCACGGAGACATCGACGACGATGGAACAGGTGGAACAGGCGGTCAATGATATTGCGGAAGGTGCAACGACACAGGCAGGTGAGACACAGCGCGCAGAAGAGCATGTTGTGGAGATGGGCAACATGGTGCAGGAGACGAGCGACGAGGTGGAGAAGCTGCTTGCATTTGCACAGGAGATGCAGGAATGTACTTCGCAGGCTTCCGACATTTTGCAGGCATTAGAGAAGGTCAATGCACGTGCCGAGGAGCATATTGACATAATTGCGGAACAGACGAATACAACGAATGAAGCAGCCATGAAGATTAGTGAGGCAACACATCTGATCACATCCATTGCGGAGGAGACGAATCTGCTTGCATTAAATGCCAGTATTGAGGCGGCGAGAGCCGGTGAGCAGGGCAAGGGCTTTGGTGTTGTTGCAAGTGAAATCCAGAAGCTTGCGGAGCAGACAAATGAGTCAGCAACGCATATCGAAGAAATCGTACAGGAACTGCTGCGTGATGCAGAAAAGGCAGTGGAGACGATGTATGGCGTGAAGGAAATCATGCATACACAGAGTGACCATGTGGAACAGACGGAGAGCGCATTTGAACAGGTACAGTCAGGGGTTGAACAGTCAATCGAAGGAATCAACCGCATTTCGGAGCATACAACCCGACTGAATGATGCAAGGGAAAAGGTTGTAGGAATCGTGCAGAACCTGACATCCATTGCAGAGGCAAATGCAGCCGGAACCGAGCAGACATCGGCATCCGCGACCGAGGTTGGTGCAATCATGGAAGATATCACAGGCAAATCAACAGCGATGCGCCAGGCGGCTCAGGAACTGGATGAAGGCATGAATATATTCAAATTATAAGTCGACAAGGAGGAACGCGATGTATTTTGAGAAGACAAAAGGCTTCCCTGCTGATTTCTTATGGGGCAGTGCATCTGCTGCATATCAGGTAGAGGGCGCCTGGGATGAAGATGGAAAGGGTATGTCGAACTGGGACAAGTTCGTTCGGATTCCGGGCAAGACATTTCAGGGAACAACCGGTGATAAGGCGGTTGACCATTACCACAGATACAAGGAAGATGTAAAACTGATGGCCCAGATGGGACTCAAGACCTATCGCTTTTCAATTTCCTGGCCAAGAGTCATTCCGGATGGAAATGGTGCGATCAACGAGAAAGGGTTGAAGTTCTATGATGACCTGATCGATGAGCTGATCGCGAATAACATTGTGCCGATGGTGACGGTGTACCACTGGGATATGCCACAGGCACTTGAAGAGCAGTATCATGGCTGGGAGAACCGTCAGATCGTGGATGATTTCGTTCGTTATGCAACGACATTATTTGAACATTTTGGAGATCGTGTGAAGCATTGGATCATCATGAATGAGCAGAATGTATTTACCGGACTTGGCTGGCAGGCAGGTATGCATCCACCAGGAAAGGTTGATGATGACAAGATGTTCTATCAGGTCAATCACCATGCATTTCTGGCACATGCGAAGAGCGTGCTTGCGTTAAAGAAGCTGTATCCGGATGCGCTGGTAGGCTCATCCTTTGCATATTCACCATCCTACGCATATGACCGTCATCCGGAAAATGCGATGGCGAAAGCGGACTACGATGATCTGCGGAATTATTACTGGATGGATATGTATGCATATGGCAGATATCCGCGTGCAGCGATCGCCTATCTGGAGAGTCAGGGAATCGCACCACAGATGGAGCCGGGTGATGCTGAGATTTTGAAAGAAGCAGCCGCAAAGGTTGACTTCATGGGTGTAAACTATTACCAGACAACTGTCGTAGAGTATAACCCGATCGATGGTGTAGGAACTTCTCATGAGATGAACACAACCGGTAAGAAGGGTACTGCGAAGGTACAGGGTGTACCGGGACTTTACAAGAACCCTTCCAATGAATTTCTTCCAACAACGGATTGGGATTGGACGATCGATCCAATGGGCATCCGTATGTGCTGCCGTGAGATCACATCCCGTTATGATCTGCCGATTGTGATTTCCGAAAATGGTCTGGGCGCGTTCGATAAGTTCGAGGATGGAAAGATTCATGATCCATATCGTATCGATTACCTGAAGCGTCATATCGAAGAACTAAAAAAAGCATGTGATGACGGCTGCCGGGTACTTGCTTATTGTACATGGTCTTATACAGATCTGCTTAGCTGGCTGAACGGCTACCAGAAGCGGTATGGCTTTGTCTATGTTGACCGCGAGGAGGACGAGAACAGCGGAACACTCAACCGTTACAAGAAAGATTCTTTCGACTGGTATAAGCATGTCATCGAGACAAATGGCGAGGAACTGTAAGAAACACGGAATTCAAACAAAATCAGAAATAGTAATCCCAAGACTGCAACGTATCTGCGCTGCAGTCTTTTTTCAGTTTATCTTAATAAATGTTATTTATAAACGCTCGCACGCTGCACAAGGTTTGCGTGCCAATGTTCCCGTACTTGCATATAGTATATTAGAAACTTCGACCAGATATTTCGCAATGTGAGTTGGGTATATGTATTATTCATAAGCAGACCATTGGAGCATGTCGGTACTTAATAAGCAGGGAAGTCAATTTGTTGACTGATCCTGCGAATTTAGTACCGTTACATGCGGAAGTGAGCGAGAGGAGACATCCCATGGAACGAAGTTCCATTTAGGATGGATGTCGACGACCTATCACAGAGCGTAGCGATGTGATGTTACCTAGGCGCGTCTGCGATGAAAATACATATACCCAACGGAAGTTGCGATAAAATTCGAAGTTTCAAAATAATATTTGGAGGGAACAATATGGCACGCGTATTTATAGGGGTAGGGCATGGAGGCGCCGATCCCGGCGCCGTCGGCTATCTTATCGAAAAGGATGTGAATCTGAAGATGGCGAAAGCCTGCCACGATTATCTGCGGGCAAGGGGCGTTGACACACAGATTTCCCGAACAGGGGATGTGACCGACCGGCTGGTGTCGAAGATCGACCGTTGTAATGCATTTGCACCGGATCTCGCTTTGGATATTCACAACAACGCCGGCGGCGGAGATGGATTCGAGATCTTTCACAGTGTCGTTGGCGGCAAAGGAAAGGAGCTTGCAAAAAACATCGAGAAAGAGATTGTGAAGATTGGACAGAACAGCCGGGGCATAAAGACTAAGAAAAATTCCTATGGGCGCGATTATTTCGGATTTATCCGGAGCACGGAATGCCCGGCGGTCATCTGCGAGGGGGTATTTGTAGATAACAGATCAGATGCGGCACAGGCAGATACCGATGTGGAGTGCTGCACATTTGGGGAGGCATATGCTCGTGGAATCCTGGCTACACTTGGGATTGCAGATGTCGCCATGGAGGATATTTCATCCGGAAAAACAGCTGTCACACTGGGCAGAGAGAATCCTGCGTCCGGGAATGGAACAACAACCCGGAAAGGCGTGGAACCAATCAATCCGCAAGAAAAAACATATAAGAACGAATACCGGGTAAAGGTAACAGCAAATGGCTTGAATATCCGCAAGGACGCAGGTATATCCCATGCAGTAACAGGGGTAATCCGCGACAAGGGGGTATACACGATCGTGGCTGAAAAGACGGTATCCGGGCAGAAATGGGGAAAACTGAAAAGCGGTGCCGGATGGATCTGTCTTGCCTACACAAAAAAAGTGTAACACTTGACAATTAAAATCAAAAATAAAAATTCACAAAGGATTCTCAAGTTGATAATATTGTGCTATAATCTATACAATATTGGCTGTGGCTGAATATAGGAAATCAGAGTGATATGAAACGAGATTTCCGGGTGAGACACAGACATCATGGAGATTTGTCAGACAGATAAATTTCAGATATACATTTGGTGCGGAACACGAATGTATGAAATAGGAGGATTACAAAATGGAAAAAAGAGAGCTGGTATATTACAGATTGGATAAGATCGATGGTAAGATTCTGGATATCCTGCAGGGAAACGCTAGAGCATCCCTGAAGGAGATTGCAGAGCAGGTGTTTTTATCTCCAACGGCTGTTGGCGCCCGTATTGACCGTATGCTGCAGGAGGGCGTACTGGAAGGGTTTACAACGCGGTTGAATCCGGAGTCAATGGGACATTATATCAAGGCATTTGTCAATCTGGAGGTGCAGCCGGAGCAGAGGGAAGAGTTTAATGAGTATATCAATGGCGTGCTGAATGTTGTAGAATGTAATTGCGTGACAGGTGATTTCTCGATGTTGATTGAGGTTCGTTTCCCAACAACAACCGAGCTTGATCATTTCGTAGGCGAGCTTCAGAAGTTTGGAAAGACAAAGACGCAGATTGTATTTTCAACAGTTGTAAAACATAGATGCCGGTATTGGAAGGTCGATGGCAGGGATTTTGAGTCTCATGCAAAAGTTGCAGAAAACCAGGAGACAGAGAAGGCTGATAAGGCAGAGAAAACCGCGAAGGCAGAGAAGGCTTCTAAAACTGAGTAGATAGAGAACCCAATGGGAGCTGGGACAGGATGCGAGAAGCACATGACGGATGAACCAGAATCAGAATGACAACATAACGGACAATTTTGCAGAGCTTTATTAAGTGAAAATAAATTTCACGAAAGATTCTAAAGTTTTTCCTTTACATTTGTTTGTTTTAGTATTATAATGTGCCTATCGGTTGAAAGATGCCGAAATATTTAATTCCTAGGGGGAAATTTACTATGTCATATGTTGACGAGGTACTCGAGGTAGTACGAAAGAAAAATGCAGATCAGCCAGAATTTTTACAGGCAGTAACAGAAGTACTTGAGTCTCTTAGACCATGTATCGATGCGAACGAGGAATTATACAAGAAGAATGCAATTCTTGAGAGAATTACAGAGCCAGACAGACAGCTCATGTTCCGTGTTCCATGGGTAGATGACAATGGTCAGGTTCAGGTAAATAGAGGTTTCCGTGTACAGTTCAACAATGCAATCGGACCTTACAAGGGTGGTCTTAGACTTCACCCATCCGTAAACCTTGGTATCATCAAGTTCTTAGGTTTTGAGCAGGTATTCAAGAACTCACTTACAACACTTCCAATCGGTGGTGGTAAGGGTGGTTCTGACTTTGATCCAAAGGGCAAGTCAGACCGTGAGATCATGGCATTCTGCCAGAGCTTTATGACAGAGCTTTGCAAATATATCGGTGCTGATGTCGATGTACCTGCCGGTGACATCGGAACAGGCGCAAGAGAGATCGGCTTTATGTTCGGTCAGTACAAGAGAATCCGTGGAATGTTCGAAGGCGTTCTTACAGGTAAGGGACTTACATATGGTGGTTCACTTGCTCGTACAGAAGCTACAGGATATGGTTTGTTATACCTTACAAATGCACTTCTGAAGGATCACGATATCGATATCGCTGGTAAGACTTGTGCAGTATCCGGTGCCGGTAACGTAGCAATCTACGCAATCCAGAAGGCACATCAGCTTGGTGCGAAGTGTGTAACATGTTCTGATTCTACAGGTTGGATCTACGATCCAGAAGGAATCGACGTTGACCTTCTGAAGGAGGTCAAGGAAGTTAAGAGAGCACGTCTTACAGAGTACGCTGCAGCTCGTCCATCTGCTCAGTATCATGAGAAGAAGAACGCAGATGATCATGGTGTATGGTCTGTTAAGTGTGACCTTGCTCTTCCATGTGCAACTCAGAACGAGTTGAACCTTGACGATGCTAAGATGCTTGTAGCAAACGGCGTTATCTCTGTAACAGAGGGTGCTAACATGCCTACAACATTGGAAGCTACAAAGTACCTTCAGGAGAATGGTGTTCTCTTCGTAGGTGGTAAGGCTGCAAATGCAGGTGGTGTTGCTACTTCTGCACTTGAGATGAGCCAGAACTCTGAGAGACTTTCTTGGACATTTGAGGAAGTTGATGGAAAGCTTAAGGGAATCATGGAGACAATCTACGCTAACATTTCAGATGCTGCTAAGAGATACAATGCAACAGTTGGCGGAAACGATGACTATGTAGCCGGTGCTAACATCGCTGGTTTCGAGAAGGTTGTAAACGCTATGCTTGCACAGGGTGTTTGCTAATTCTTGAATTTTTAAGATAATAAAAGATAAGGTTAAGTCCTGTAAACCTAGTGTTTATGGGACTTTTCTTTATGTATAAGAAATGTGAATTGTCAGAATATTCATAAATAGAAGAAAATTTGCATTATTTTTGGCTGTAAAATTCTACGTTGAATTTTACAGCTTATTTTTGTATAATATATAAGTGAAGGAACAATATCTAAGAAAGGAAGTTGATTTTATGCCGAATATATTACCTGTATCAGATTTAAGAAATTATAATGAAGTGTTGAAAAATTGCCAAGTCGGAGAACCTGTGTTTTTGACCAAAAATGGCAGAGGCAGGTTTGTGGTTATGGATATGGAAGATTATGAACGTGAAAAGGCGGAAAAGAAATTGCTCATGAAGCTGCAGGAAGCAGAAGAAGCAGTTAAGGATGAAAGTGCTTGGATGAGCGTGGATGAACTTAAGAAATCTGTAGGGGTATAGCTTATGATGAAATTACGGATTAACCCTATTGTGGCAGAGGACTTAAAGAATATTAAAGAGTATATTGCCGAAGATAATGAAGAAATGGCGGTAAAAACCATTCAGGAGATATATGCCCGATTTGAGAATATACAGCAGTTTCCGTATATGGGAGCGGATCTTGCCAAGAGAGTCAGCTTCCGGACGGATTATAAGTATGTGATTTGCGGGAATTATGTAGTGTTGTATAAGATTGGCGACGAGTGTGTAGAGATTTACCGGGTAATGAATCGGTATCGGGATATTACGAAGATATTTTAAATTAAACTAGAAACAGTCATTCTAAGGGTGCAAGGAATGGTAGAACGTATGGGCATGCTTAGAATTTAGAATAAAGCGGGATTTCAGATAGGAGCAAGATATGAGAAGAAAATATTATTATGTGATAGTGGCAGCCCTGATGCTTTCCCTTGCAGGGTGCGTGTCAGATAAGCAGGATAATCAAAAGGAACAGGGAAATATCACAACAGAAGGCAGTCAGAAAGATCAGGATAATGTTACGACAGAACATGGACAAGCGCAGGCGAAGGATGAGAAGCTAACACTGGAATATGTATGTGAGGAATTCAACATCGACGAATCGGAATTTGATGGCGTTGATTTCGACGCATTTGTCAGCTATTACGGATTGACCTACGAGAATATCGGCGAGGGAGATCCGAGATTTCTGCTTAATGATTATAAGGAGTTACAAGATAGAACAGAAATTCCCGATTATGCTGCACTGAAGATTACGACGAACAAATTCCTGCCAGAATATCAGGATCAGGTAGAGACGGTCATTGTGGAACATGTAGAAGGAGAAACATGCCAGACAACCGTGATTGATTTGAAGCTTGGTAAAGTATTCACTACAAATGGAAACATCGAAAACCTGTCTGCCGACGATATTGTGGGAGATGCGGACGACGCGACGAAGGACGCAATCATCAATAGCATGAATAATCGAAATATCTGTAGTTGGGAAGCAGAGAACGTAGATGAGGACTCGGATATCACGGGAATAGAAGCAGGCTGTACGATTATTATAAAAATGTCAGATGATACGTGCTATGGAATTTCTTACAGGTCAGAAAATAGTACCGGAGACATGGACGGGTTTGTAAGTGATATGGAATCGCTGGTGTTAAATTAGAATGGAATCAGAACAATAGAATGGGATTGAAATAAGTTTAAATGAGCGATTATAAGAGGGGTGCAAATTGAAGAAATTCTATAATACAATGAAAAAGAGAAAGATGGTGTTTCTGATTCGGATCTGAAACTGTATGAACAGAATAATTTGAAATCGTGGGAAGAAAATGGCGAGTGCGAAAGTGCAAGAATCAATTCGGAGCGCAGGATTGAAGTTCAATATACGGATGCACAGCTGGAAAATGCTAAGAAAAGTATGGTTGATGTTTTGAACATGAATCCCTCTGTCGATCTTATGGGAACCGCGGATCTGTCTGTCGCGTATAGCAAAGATTTTATAAGACTGGTTGTGTCGGGGCAGGAGAAGGATTTACAAGAGAGGGTACTGTTGTCACAGGATATAGCCGCTTTGTTAATACTCCAGATCATGAATGGTGTAAGCTGTGATGATGCATAGGTAGCTCTGGGGCTGAACTATACGGACACGGGTAAACAAGAAGTGAAAGAGTTGAATTGCTATAATTATTAATTTAGGTTTGGAAACGCCCGGTTGCAAACCGGGCGTTTTTGCTATTAAGAGAAGCAAGCGAGTTTTGGGAAAAGTTGAAAAACCGGAGCCCCCCCAACCGGAAGCTATTGAGAAGCAAGTAAATTGGAGGAAAAACGTAAAACCAGCCACAAAGCCCCGGTTGGCTTCGGGCGTGGCGAGGACAGCGGGGCTTTTCGCGGATCATGCACAGCTTTCTGTGTGGGATGATGGATTCTGTGCAGGGACATTTGCGACAGTCGGTACTTAATGAGCGCGTGCGCGAATTTAGTACCGCTGCTCGGAGCAACTAAGCGGAAGCGGTCCCGGAACAGAACCATCACCCCACAGAAAGCGTCCGTGTCGAATATCCCCGCTGTTAGGGGAAAATCTCTTGTATAATATGCAGAAACCGCATATAATAATAACCAAGTATGCAAACAAAGACTTAAGAGACGAAAACAATTACGTTGCAATATGAGAGACGAGGTGAATCGATTATGTCATATGTAGAATACGAAAAAGCACAGAAATTAGGGCTGAAAGCATTTAGAAATGCAGTATCCAAGGGAGAAAATGAATACCTTCCGGTATTGGATGAGATTTTAGAGGATGTTGATATCGTGGGCGAGATGTCACTTGGCATCGTTCAGATTCCGCTTGACCGTATCGTGGGAACAAGCAATGTTGGAAGAACATACGCGTTTGCGAACAACTTCATGCCACTGCTTGATTATAAGACAGAATTTGGTGCCAAATGGTCGGCACTGTGTGACAGCCAGATCGAAGAGGGAATTCGAGATCCAATCAAGGTTTACGAATATATGAATAAATTCTATGTTGTAGAGGGAAATAAGCGTGTATCCGTGATGAAATATTTTGATGCGGTCACGATTCCGGCACAGGTAACCAGAAAGATTCCGAAGAAGACAGATGATCTGCAGGTGAAGATCTATTATGAATTCATGGATTTTTACAAGCTGACGGAGATCAACTATATCTGGTTTTCGCAGGAGGGATGTTTCCGGCGTTTGCTGGAGCTGACCAGCCCGGATCCGGATGCGGAGTGGACAGATGAGCAGAAGATAGATTTCGGATCTGCAAACCATCGGTTCTGCGTGTCGTTTAAGGCACTTGGCGGAGATAAGCTGCCGCTTACTACCAGTGATACCTTGCTGATCTTTATTGACATCTACGGATATGAAGCCGTGAAGAAGATGACCGAAGCGGAGATGAAGGAGAAGATCAAGCTTCTGTGGGATGAGTTTCTGATCGAGTCCAAAGGCAGGGAAGTGGAACTGCATATGGAGCCGACGAAGCTTGGACGCAAGAAACTGATGGATTATTTCCGAAGCGCGACCCCGAAGAAAGTGATGGTAGCGTTTGTGTTCAACAAGGATCCGCAGGAATCTGAGTGGCTGTATGGACACGAACTTGGACGATTATATTTGGATGAACATTATCCGGATACGATTAAGACACTGAAGGTGCATAATATCGAATCTGAGGAGGAAGCAATCTCTGCGATGGAAGATCTGATCACGATGGGTGTGTCGATTATTTTCACGACGACGCCACAGCTCATCAGCGCGAGCGTGAAGGTTGCAGTCAATCACCCGGAAGTCACGATTATGAACTGCTCACTGAATACATCACATAAGGTTATCAGCACATATTATGCCAGACTTTATGAGGTGAAGTTCCTTGCCGGCATGATCGCAGGTGCGATGTCAAAAAGTGGAAAGATTGGTTATGTGGCGGATTATCCGATTGTCGGTATGACTGCGAATATCAATGCGTTTGCACTCGGTGCGCGCATGGTGAACCCTTATGCAAAGGTCTATCTCGAATGGACGACCGTGAAGGGAAATACGCGTGAAAATGTACTGCGTGAATTCGAGGAGAACGGAATCGAATACATCTCCGATCAGGTTATGATCAAGCCGAATTCACATAATCGCCGGTATGGATTGTATAAGCTGGAAGGGGAGGAAACAGTGAACCTGGCATTCCCGCTATATCAGTGGGGTGAGTTTTATGCGAAACTGATTGAGAGCGTGGTAAATGGCGCAATCAAGCAGGATGATGCTGTGAAAACAAAGGCAATCAACTACTGGTGGGGGCTTTCCGCAGAAGTCGTTGATATTATCTGTTCGAACAAGGTGCCGGAGGGAACGAAACAGTTAGTCGGAATCATCGGTAAATTGATCCGCGAGAATAGCTTTCATCCGTTTTATGGTGTGCTCCGTGCACAGGACAACACGATAAAAAATGAAGATGAGGAAATCATGACACCGGAAGAAATCATGCTGATGAACTGGCTGGTCGATAACGTAGAGGGTGAGATTCCGGACATCAAAGATATGAAGGACGAGGCGAAATCCATCGTTGAGCAGAAGGGTGTCAAGGACGACACAAAAGCGGATGCCGGGCAGAACGATGGTAAGAATGACACAAAAGCGGATGCCGGGCAGAACGATGGTAAGAATGACACGAAAGCAGATGCCGGGCAGAATGAGAGTAAGAATGAGACAAATCCGGATGTGAAACAAAAAAAGGTAAAGGACGAGGGCTAGGATAAATGAAGATTTTGTTACTTGCAGACGAAGAGTCCAAGTATTATTGGGATTATTTTGAGAAAAGTAAATTAGAGGGGATAGATCTGATCATTTCCTGTGGCGATCTGGCTCCACAGTTCCTGTCTTTTATAGCGACATTTGCGAAGGTGCCGATTTTGTATGTGCATGGCAACCATGATTCCTGTTATGATGAGACACCGCCGGATGGGTGTATCTGTATTGACGATGATGTATATGTGTACAATGGTGTCCGGATTGCGGGGCTTGGAGGAAGCATGTGCTATAATTTCGGAACTTATCAGTTTACCGAGAACGAGATGAAGAAACGTGTGCGTAAGCTGCGGAAGAAGATTAAGAAGGCGGGAGGACTGGATATTCTGATCACACATTCTCCGGCGTTTGAGTTAAATGATAGTACCGATCTGCCGCATACAGGATTTCAGGCGTTCTATCAGATTTTGGATGAGTATGAACCGATGTTGTTTGCACACGGACATGTGCATATTAATTATGGAAGAGATTTTAAAAGGATCTCCGAATATAAGAACACCAAGGTTGTGAATGCATTCGAGAAATATCTGATTGAGATCTGAGCACATAAATCTGACCGGGGTGAAGCATTTGTGACAAAAAACTTGTAGCGACCTATGAAATTTGCTATAATTAACAAGTATATGTAAAATAACCGGTGTGCACAGAGGGGCGGACCGGTTGCTTATGGGTGAGAATGAGAGGAAAGTCATGCAGAATAGATACGACAAATGTCCGAATTGTATGCAGACCCTTGGACAAGGGGAAGACACATGTCCGTATTGCGGATTTGACGTGAGTGGATACGAAGAGAAACCAAACTGCTTACGTCCGTTTACAGTGTTACAGGGCAAATACATGATTGGCCGGGTAATTGGTATGGGTGGTTTTGGAATCACTTATATCGGCTGGGATCTGAATCTTCAGACCTATATTGCTATTAAGGAATATTTCCCGGAGAGTTTCGCGCATCGTGATACAATGGCGACAACGACAGTTACAACGAATGAGAACAAGCAGGAAATCTATGACAAAGGTTTGAAGCGTTATGTGGAAGAGGCGAGAAATCTCTCAAAATTCTATCAGCTGCAGGGTATTGTATCCGTTAAAGATTTTTTCTATGAGAATGGCACCGGATATATTGTTATGGAGTATATCAATGGCGTGGATCTCAAGCATTATCTGAAGGGCATGGGAGGCACGTTAGATGAGGCGACTGTGCTTACTTTGATGAAACCTGTATTTGAGTCTTTGTATGAGGTACATAAAAATGGATTGGTACACCGGGATATCAGCCCGGATAACATCATGGTAGATAACGAGGGCAAGATCAAGCTGATTGATTTTGGCTCGGTGCGTGGACAATCTGCGGAGACTGATAAAACTTATACCGTGATATTAAAACATGGGTATGCACCACCGGAGCAGTATTATGCGAAGGGGAAGCAGGGACCTTGGACCGATATCTACAGCTTGTGTGCGACGATGTATAAGATGCTTACCGGTGAGGTTCCGCCGAATGGCGTAGAACGTATGGAAGAGGATACCTATACAGATCCTTCGAAGAGGGGAATCTCCGTATCAGAGCGGACAGAGGCTGTGCTTCGCAAGGGACTGGCAGTAAAGGCTTCGGAACGTTATCAGGATATCGGACAGCTGCTCACAGATTTATATGGAAGTGGACCGGTTGCTGCGGGCAATGCAATGCCACAGGCAAATCCGTATACAACATCAGGAAACAATTCGATGTCTGCGTCGATGCAGTCGATGCATCTGACACCAGGACAGAACGATGCTGCACCGGAAAATAATAAAAAGAAGATTGGATTGATCGCAGGGATTGCAGCAGCTGTTGTGGCGCTGATTGTAGGTCTGGTTCTGATCTTAGGCGGTGGAAAGAAAAAAGATAACGATGCAACGACGACAGAATCGCCGGCCGAGATGACAGAAGCTGCCAGCACGACAGATGCGACGACAGAGAATACAACGGAAGCAACGACAGAGGCAGACGTAAGTGGTGCAGGTGAATATGTCTGGCCAACGGAGCTCTCTGATTCGTGGAGAGATTATACAGCGAATATTGATGGTACGATCTACCAGTTCCCGCTTCCATATTCGGAGTGGAAATCAAAGGGCTGGCAGACAGATAGCTCTGTTGTCAAAGTGGCATCGGGCGATTGGGATTATCTGAATTGTTATACAGATCGTGCAGAATTAACAATAGTTGTGGCGAACCCTGGAATGAATGAGGCAGACATAAACAGTTGTTTTGTTGTCGGATTTTCATTTAATGCAAGAACAGACGACCATAAGGATGATTTTTCAATCGAGCTTTCAAATGGAATCCAACTGTTTACTTCGACAGAGAACGATATTAAGGCTGTTTTTGGTGCACCGGAGAGCCGTTATGAAGGAACGCATTCTATTGATGACAGCCAGTATGTTGCGATTGATTATGCCGGAGATGAAATCAAAGATGGCATGGATTTAGAGGTATCGGATGAAAAGAACCTGTATTCCATCAGCCTTGTGAATTCAAAACTGCCGGATATCGGAGCGAATGTGAGTGATATTAGTATGGATGCTCCGGCAATCAATGATAAGTATGTTGCTCCGGAAGGACCGAGTACAGACCGCTTTGACGGAATTATTACAATCGGTGACAAGAATTATGTGCTTCCGGTTACGTTCTCTGAGTTTGCCGCAGATGGTTGGGCGCTGGATACTGCTGTATCGGCTTATATCGGTGGGAAAAGCAGTGAGAGTACTTACATGGAGAAGAATGGGGAAAAGATTGGAATCACGTTGGAGAATTATACCGGTAATGCTATTTTGCCTGAACACGCATACATATCAAAAATTGATATAGATAAGAATTATTATACAGGAAATGCCGTATTTCCGGGAGGGATTTCCATGACCGATGATGGAAGTAAGATTGAATCTGTTTATGGAGATCTGGGCGAAGATGACTTCTCGAAGGATGAGTATTCATCGTTTATTTCATATTATATATACAAGTATGAAGATACGGATTATATCAGTATAAGTGCTTATGCTGATCCGGAAACGGGAAAGATAACAGATTACAGCTATTCTACGAGCAAAAAGATCGAATAAGATAGGAGTTGATGGCATGTCAGATTTGAAGTTTGACCAGATACTAGATGAATATGTACGTTTCTGTAACGATTCGGGAAAGATTGACTTAAATCTCTACGAAGAGTACAACGTAAAGCGAGGACTTCGAGACTCCAACGGACGAGGCGTACTGACCGGACTTACAGAGGTGTCCGACGTTATGGGATTTAGCGTAGTGGATGGACATCGTGTGCCAATTCCAGGAGAGCTTTATTTTCAGGGGTATGAGGTACAGCAGCTCGTACAGGGTTTCCGAAACAGTCAATATGGATTTGAAGAGACGACATATCTGCTTTTGTTCGGTGATCTGCCAAGTCAGGAACAGCTCGATTGCTTCAAGGAAGTGCTTGGCGAGCTTCGCCAGCTTCCGGAGAGCTTTAACCGTGACGTTATCATGAAGGCACCGAGCCGTGATATGATGAATGTCCTGCAGAAATGTGTTTTGACTTTATATACTTATGATCCGGATCCGAACAATCTGGATATCAAAAATGTGCTGATGCAGTGCTTGCAGCTGATTGCCCAGTTCCCGGTTATGGCGGCGTACGGTTATCAGGCTTATAGACATTATTACCTCGATAAGAGCTTAGTTATCCACAGACCGAAGAAGGAGCTTTCGACCGCAGAGAATATCCTGCGTCTGCTTCGTACCGATGGCAAATACACGGCGTTAGAAGCAAAAGTTTTAGATGTCTGTCTGGTTATCCATGCGGAGCATGGTGGTGGTAACAACTCGACATTTACGACACACGTACTAACATCGACAGGAACCGATACGTATTCGACCGTCGCGGCTTCCCTTGGTTCTCTGAAGGGACCGAAGCATGGTGGCGCGAATATCAAGGTTCAACAGATGTTTGATGATATGAAGATGCATGTGAAGGATTGGGAGAACGAGGATGAGATTTCTGAGTATCTGCAGGGGCTCCTTGACAAGAAGGGATTCGATCATTCCGGTTTGATCTATGGTATGGGACATGCGGTTTATAGCGAGTCTGACCCAAGAGCGGTAATCTTGAAGAAATATGCGAAGAAGCTTTCTGAGGAGAAGGGCTTGCAGGATGAGTTCGCGCTGTATGACAGAGTGGAGCGTATTGCAGCGGATCTGATCAGTGAGCATCGCCGGACATTCAAGACCGTCTGTGCGAATGTCGATTTCTACAGTGGATTCGTCTATACGATGTTGAAACTGCCAATCGAGATATTCACACCGATTTTTGCGATTTCCCGTATCTCCGGCTGGTCTGCACACCGGATTGAGGAGCTTGTGAACAAGGGCAAGATTATCCGTCCAGCTTACAAATTCGTTGGACATCATAAGGAATATATACCAATTGAGAAACGTGACTGGTAAGAGTATACAGTTTGCATGAACTACAAATCATGCAAACTGTATTTTTTTTGAATACATCTTGATGTGGATGAATCTTTTATTTCTTGCATAATCTATAAAGAGTGTGTTAGTATTGCAAGTATAAAAAAATGCTAGTATCTGTATAAAAAAATAGACGAAAGGGATAAAAAGTATATGTGGGTAGCCGATCAGTGGAAAGACTATGAAATTATAGATTGCTCCAAGGGGGAGAAACTAGAACGATGGGGAAAATACGTGCTGCTGCGTCCGGATCCGCAGGTATTGTGGGATACACCGCGTAAGAATCCGGCGTGGAAAAAGTTGAATGGACATTATCATAGAAGCAACAAAGGTGGCGGTGAGTGGGAATTCTTTGATCTGCCGGAACAATGGAGCATCCATTATAAGGATCTGACATTTCATCTGAAACCATTTACCTTTAAGCATACCGGACTTTTCCCGGAACAGGCAACAAACTGGGACTGGTTCTCAGAGAAGATCCGACATGCCGGCAGGGAGATTAAAGTGCTGAATCTCTTTGGATATACCGGAGGTGCGACGCTTGCGGCGGCGAAGGCCGGTGCGAAGGTTACACATGTGGATGCATCGAAGGGGATGATAACCTGGGGCAAGGAAAATGCGGTATCCTCCGGCCTTGGTGATGCACCAATCCGCTGGCTTGTGGATGACTGCGTAAAGTTCGTGGAACGTGAGATCCGCCGTGGCAATCATTATGATGGAATCATTATGGATCCGCCATCGTATGGACGTGGACCGAAGGGAGAAATCTGGAAATTAGAGGAGAAAATTCATCCATTTATTGCATTGGCAAGTCAGCTTTTGTCGGATGATCCATTATTTTTCCTTGTGAATTCGTATACAACCGGATTGGCACCGGCGGTGCTTACGTATATGATCTCTACAGAGGTCTGTGCGAAGTTTGGCGGATGCGTGGAGTCGCAGGAGATTGGACTTCCGGTAAAGGAAAGCGGATTGATTCTGCCTTGTGGGGCGTCGGGACGCTGGAGCAGGGAATAATGGATGTAAGAGCCTGATAGATACAGTTTACAGGAAGAGATAAGAAAGGACTGGGAAGATTGCAGGAACCGTTGGATGTGAAAGCAAAACATCATGATGATAAGGAACATGAGAAGTTGCGATATGGACATCAGAATAAAGCGAAGTCTGTTTATATCACGAAGATTGCCATTGTTGTATTTACGCTGATTCTGCAGATCTTTTTCTGGGTATTTCTGTATGGAATTGCCAAGAATTATATGATCTACTGGAAGACGCTTGCGTTGCTGCTTTCGGCATCGGTCGTTCTGTATATCGTCAATAAACAGGAGAATCCTGCGTATAAGCTGACGTGGATTCTGCTTATGGCAGTTACGCCGATCTTAGGAGGCGTGCTATATATCGCAATCGCAGGCAACCGGACGCGCATGAAGTTTATCCGGGATGCGCAGAAGAATCATCTTGATACATTTCAGTATATGCCAAGCGATAAGAGCCGGCAGCGGGAGATCCGGAAGCTCAGTCAGAGTGCGAGTGTGCAGTCAACATATATCTCGAAGACGGCAGGCTATCCGGTCTACAAGAATACAGTGGTGAAGTATTTCCCGCTCGGCGAGGATAATTTCGCAAAGCTGGTGGAAGAATTAAATAATGCGAAGCATTTTATATTCATGGAGTATTTTATTATCAAGCAGGGCGAGATGTGGGATACGATCTTAGAAATCATGGAGCGAAAGGCGAAGGAAGGCGTGGATGTCCGGCTGATTTATGATGATTTTGGCTGCTCGATGTGGATTCCGTCCCGATTTATCAAGGATATGAGGGAGAAGGGAATCAAGGTTGCCGCATTTAACCCGATCGGACCGTTCTTTAACCTGCGGCAGAACAACCGTGACCACCGGAAGATTACGGTTATTGACGGATATGTGGGATTTACCGGGGGAATCAATCTCGCGGACGAATATATCAACAAGAAATCGCGGTTCGGACATTGGAAGGACACCGGTATCATGCTGAAGGGTGAAGCGGTTTGGAATCTTACACTGATGTTCCTGCAGACATGGCTGATGTTAACCGGAGAGAAGGATGATTATTCTTCGTATTCGCCGGAGAAACATCAGGAGATTGCATTTTTCTCGGATGGCTACATACAGCCATATGGAGATACGCCTGTGGACAATGAAATCGTCGGTGAGAATATCTACCTGAATATGATCAACAAGGCGAAACATTATGTGTATATTACAACGCCGTATCTGATTATCGACAATGAGATGGTAACCGCACTGACACTTGCGGCAAAAAGCGGGATCGATGTGCGGATTATCACACCGGGAATCCCGGATAAGAAGCTTGTGTATCTGGTGACGCAGTCGTATTATTATCAGCTGATTGAAGCGGGCGTGAAGATCTATCAGTATACGCCGGGCTTTATTCATGCGAAGACGGTAGTCGTGGATGATAAGGTCGCGACAGTCGGAACGATTAATTTTGACTATCGGAGTCTGTATCTGCATTTTGAATGTGGCGTCTGGATGTTCAACAGCAGTGTCATCTATGAAATTAAGGAAGACTATATGCTGACACTTGCGAAGTGTGACGAGGTGACGTTGGAGGAGATCCGGAAGACCAGTAAAACAAAGATGTTCGGACAGAGCCTGCTGCGGTTGGTGGCACCACTTATGTAGAGGACGTGGAGAATAAATAGTTGTGGGTAGCTCACAGAATAGGAAACAGAGAAGGAAGGATAAGTATGCAGCCAAAAGGGAAAAGAGAAACAACGGACGAACTGCTTGCAAGAAGCTTTAAGGAGCTGCTCTGCAAACAGCCGATGGAGAAGATCACGATCAAGGACATCACCGATAAGGCGGGGGTGATTCGGCCAACATTCTATAATCATTTTTCGGACAAATACGCGCTTTTGGAGTATATTGTCCGGCATGATCTGCTTGCACCGATCAAGCCGCTTTTGATGAATGATATGATACAGGAAGGACTGACATTGTTGTTCTCGAATATCCAGAATGACCGGCATTTTTACGAGCGTGCTGTCCGCATAGAGGGGCAGAATTCGTTTGAAAGCATTGCGCGAAGCGAGGTTTCAAAACTTTTGTTAGACATTATTGACCAGAAGAAACAGGGTAAGAATCACAAATATCCATGGCTTGACCGTCAGATCATTGCCGAATACTACGCAAACTCCATGTGTTATGTGGCGATTGCGTGGATCAAACGGGATTATATGATTGCACCGAAGGATTTGTCGGAGATTTATAAATATCTGACGAAATCGTCTATGATGGATGTATTGAATGAACTTGTTTAAGATAAGATGTGTTTTTGTCAAGAGGGAATTTGAGATAAAAGATATAAAATAGCCATACACAAACACACGGATGTTGATATAATTATACAAAAGAATAGGTCTGTATAGAGGCATAATACATTAAAGAGAGATTGAATGTTCCATATATTCAATCTCTTTTTTATTATAGGGTTGCAACAAAAAAGAATCAAGAAAGAAAAGAAAGAAAGGTGGATGAATCGTGATTCGATTTGGAAAGTGGGTAGTAAAACACAGAAGTCTGATTTTGATAATCGGTATTCTCTTACTGATTCCGTCAGCCTTCGGATATTTTCATACCCGTGTAAACTACGACATTTTGAACTATCTTCCGGATGAGATTGACACAATGAAAGGCCAGGAGATTATGGTGGACGAATTTGGAACCGGTGCATTTTCCATGTGCGTCGTCGAGGGAATGTCCGACAAAGACATCTCCAAGATGCGGAAGGAAATGTGCAAGGTAGACGGGGTAAAGGATGTATTATGGTATGATTCCTTCCTTGATCTGTCAGTACCGGTGGAGATGCTTCCGGACAGCATCAAGGATGTGTTCATCAACAAGGATGCGGATTCTACGATCCTGTTTGTTCTGTATCCGAATTCCATTTCAGCCGATGAGACGATGGATGCCATCGAGAACTTACGTAAGGTTATGAATAAGCAGTGTTACCTCTCCGGTATGTCTGCAGTCGTAACAGATACGAAGAATCTGTCGAACAAGGAGACACCAATCTATGTACTGATCGCGGTCATCCTTTCAACAATCGTTCTTGCACTTGCAATGGACTCGGCGATTATCCCGGTATTCTTCCTGCTTAGTATCGGTATGGCGATCGTATACAACTTAGGTACGAATGTGTTCAAAGGAGAAATCTCCTATGTCACACAGGCACTGGCGGCGGTACTGCAACTCGGTGTCACAATGGACTATTCCATCTTCCTGTGGCACAGCTACGAAGAGAAGCAGCAGGTATATCCGGGCGAGAAGGGACGTGCGATGGCACATGCAATCTCAAACACGATATCTTCGGTTGTCGGCAGTTCCATCACAACCGTGGCAGGCTTCATCGCTCTGTGCTTCATGAGCTTCACACTTGGCATGGACTTGGGTGTCGTTATGGCAAAGGGTGTTGTGTTCGGCGTAATCTGTTGTGTAACGGTTCTTCCGTCTATGATTTTGATATTTGACAATGCAATCGAGAAGACAAAACACAAGGTTATCCTTCCGGACTTGTCCGGTATTTCAAAATGGGTAACACAGCATTTTTACATATTCCTGATTCTGTTCTTCGTGCTGATCGGACCGGCCGTTTATGGTTACACACACAATACCGTCTATTATGATTTGGCAGGTACACTTCCGGAGAGTCTGGAGAGTATCACAGCGAACAACAAACTGGAAGAACAGTATCACATGGGTGCAACCCACATGGTGCTTCTGGATGCGAACACACCGACAAAGGATGTTGTAAAGATGACAAAGGAAATGGAGAAGGTAGACGGTGTTAAGGCGGTACTTGGTCTTGACAGTATCGTCGGCTCTACAATTCCGAAGGATATGCTTCCGGATCAGATCCGTGAAGTGTTTGAGAGCGGCAAATATAAGATGCTTTTGATTATGTCGGAATACAAGGTGGCTTCGGATGAAGTAAATGAGCAGTGTGATACCTTGAAGCAGATGGTCAAGGATTGTGATGAAAACGGTATGTTAATCGGTGAAGCACCATGTACGAAGGATCTGATTGAGATCACAGATGAGGATTTCAAGATGGTAAGTGCCGTATCCATCGGTGTTATCTTCGTAATTATTGCATTTGTATTCAAGTCCATTACACTTCCGGTTATCCTGGTTGCGGTTATCGAGTTTGCAATTTTTATCAACATGGGTATTCCAACCTACACGAAGACAGCGATTCCATTTATCGCCTCCATCGTAATCGGCACGATCCAGCTTGGTGCAACTGTTGATTATGCAATTTTGATGACGAACAAATATAAGCGTGCAAGACATAACGGACTTGCAAAGAAGGAAGCAGTCATTGAAGGAATGAAGGGCTCTGTACAGTCTATCGTTGTCAGTGCATTGAGCTTCTTCGCCGCAACCTTCGGTGTTGGTATGTATTCAAACATTGATATGATCAGCTCCCTGTGTACACTGATGGCGCGAGGTGCATTGATCAGTATGGTAGTTGTTATTCTCCTGCTTCCAACCATGTTCATGATCTTCGATAAGGTGATCATTCATACAAGTGCTGGATTTATCAATAAGGAAAAGCAGGCGGAGCAGTAAGATATTTTGAAAAGATCAGGCACAGTTGGAAATGGACTTGATCAACCATATTGGAAAAGGATGGAATATAGGAAGGAGATTATATTATGAAGCATATAAATAAGAAAGAATGGAAGAAAACGACAAAGTATATTGCAGGTTCGACCGGCGCGGTTGCACTTGCAGTTGCATCCTGCGCAGCAGGTATCACAGGTACTGGCACAGATGTGACAAAGTATGACAAGGAGTATCTGGCAGGCGATGACAAGGCAAGCGATACAGACGCAACAACGATCATGAACACTGATGATCTGGCAGATCAGCTTGCAGATAACGTAAACCTCAAAGAGAAAGATGTTGATAAGGATGAGACCGTCTATGTATTCGCCAAGGCAAACGGTGACGTGGACAACATCCTGGTCAACGAGACTTTGAAGAACCGCGACAAGAGCGATAAGATTGAAGACACAACCGATCTGAAGGATATCGTAAATGTCAAGGGCGACGAGACATTTACACAGAACGGAAACAAGATTACGTGGGATGCTGCCGGAAATGAGATCAGCTACCAGGGTACAACCGATAAGCAGCTTCCGGTCTCTGTAAAGGCAACGTATTATCTGGATGGAAATGAGATCTCACCAGAGGAACTCGCTGGTAAGAGTGGTAAGGTAAAGATTCGTTTGGATTATACAAGCAATGAGAAGGTAACCAAAGAAGTAAATGGCAAGGAAGAGGATATCTCCGTACCATTCGTCGCAGTATCCGGCATGGTGCTCGGCGATAACTTCACGAACATTCAGGTGACTAATGGTAAATACCTTGCACAGGGCGAGAGCAATATCGTAGTCGGTTACGCAGTTCCCGGCCTTGACAGTGGCGTGAAGGACGCAGCTAAGGATCTTGATACAGAGATTCCGGATTATGTGGAAGTAAGCGCAGATGTGACAGATTTCTCACTCGATATGACAGTGACAATGTTAGTCAATGGTTCTGAGATGGACTACTCCGGCGATCTGGATCTGACAGATCTGGATGATCTGACAGAGGCTCTGAGCAGTGCCGGTAATCAGTTAGCCGATGGCTCCGGCGAGCTTTCCGATGGCGCCGGTCAGGTATCCGAAGGTGCCGGAACACTGGCAAGCAAGATGGGTGATCTGACAACGGGTGCCGGCAGTCTGAAGGCAGGCATGGAAACCCTGTCAAGCTCATCCGGTGATCTGGCAAGTGGCGTTGCAGTCATTGACCAGAGCGCACAGTCCATCGCAAATGGTATTAATACATTAGATACAGCCGTAAATACAAAGATGACAGATGCAGAGAAAGCTGCTGTTGCACAGCAAGCAGCCTCACAGGTTTCCGCAAGCGTGGAAGCACAGTTTGCAGCAGGAACTGACACATACAATTATATTTACAATTCAGCAGTGAATAATTACACAACAAGCATGAGCAATGCGACTGATACGTTGTATCAGCAGTATAAGGCTGCAATGTACGATACGATGGTTCAGTCAGCGCTGGCAGGAAAAGCAGCACTTGCAGCGCAAAGCGCTTCACAGACTGCAACAGCAAACGCAATTCAGGCGGGGCAGACACAGGAACAGGCACAGGCTGCAGGAGCCATTGCATTTGCACAGAGCTATCAGGCATATATGGCAAATACGGATAATCAGGCAGCGGTTGCAGGTGCGGTGGATGCACAGTTGAAGCAGTTGGCTGAAAGTACTACTTCCGGTCTTGCAGAGGGTGGCAAGGCGGCCCTTGGTCAGTCCGTTGTAGATGCATGTAAGTCTGCTGCAACAACAGCAGCTTCTCAGGCAGCAGGTCAGGCAGCTGTACAGGGCGCTGAAACAGCAAAGGCAACGATTGCTTCCCAGATTGAAGCAACCCAGGCAAACGGTTACAGCTTAGTAAGTGGTGCGAATGCTCTGGCACAGGGAACATCGACTCTGGCAGGATCTGTTCCGGCTTTGAAGGAAGGTATCAGCCAGTTGGTAAGTGGCGCAAATGCTTTGGCAAGTGGTGCCGGACAGTTGAAGGATGGCGCTGTGACACTTGCGGATGGCGCTTCTCAGGTCGCAGATGGTGCAGGTACTTTAAATGAGAGCCTTGTAACTTTGAACAATGAAGCAATCAAGAAGATGGTAAGCGCATATAACGGTGATGTGAAGGATTCTGTTGAGAGATTACAGGCGGCGATGGAAGCTGCAACAGAGTATGACAGCTTTGGCGGAAAGTCAGATAATACAGCAGGTGTGACAAAGTTCATTATCAAGACAGCAGCTATATCTGCTGAATAATATAGATTGGTTTCTAAACCAATTCTTCTCCCCCGCAAAACGCGTCGGCTTATGCCGGCGCGTTTTCTTATGTCTTTTGCGTTGCGGAAGCAAGCGTGTAGGAGCAAAGTGGCAAGAAAACGGAAAAACTCCCCAACCAGCACAAAAATTCAGTTGAAACATGTACGATGGTTAGATATAATAAAACCATATATGGAAAAAGAGGCTTCATTATGGAGAAAGTAAAAGAACAGATTAAACGGCTGCTTCCTCAGATGACGCGGGTCATTGTGAGCAACCGGCAGGATAAAACATATCAATATCGGAAAGTGGAAGTCACATGGACGACGGTACGTGGAAAAGAGCTGTGCCAGATTGCGGTGTATACCGAAAAGCAGGTCTTTCAGGAAAATGTTGCTATAGATGAACTTGCAGACAAACTGCTGGTGCATTTTCCGGAGCATCTGTGCCAGATGAATATATTCACAGAAGAAAAAGAATATAGCTTCAAGATGACAAAGAAGGGAAAACTTCTGACGAATGCAACCAGACTTCCGGCGAAGCAGTCCGGTAGGTCGAAGCTTGCAAAGACAAGTGGCAGTGATGTGGCAGACTTAGCGGATAAGATGAATAGCCGCCGGGGGGAGCATAACCGTAAGAAAAACTATATCCTGCAGGAGGGTATGATCATCCCGCCGCTCGTGGATATGGGAGTTTTCACGAAAGAGGGAAAGGTTGTCCGCCCGATGTACGACAAGTACAAACAGATCAACCGGTTTGTGGAGCTTGTCGATGATGTGCTGAAGAACGAAACGAAGGATGAGATACATATTTTAGACTTTGGATGCGGCAAATCCTATCTGACGTTTGTCCTCTATTATTATATAGTAGAAATCCGAAAGAAAAAGGCAGAGATCATCGGACTGGATCTGAAGGAAGATGTGATTCGACACTGCAATGAAACCGCAGAAAAATACGGCTATGATCACCTGCATTTTGAACTCGGCGATATCAACGGCTACAAGACGAAGATGCCGGTAGACATGGTTGTGACGCTGCATGCGTGTGATACGGCGACCGATTATGCGCTCTTTAATGCAGTACAGTGGAATGCAAAATACATCCTGTCTGTGCCATGCTGCCAGCATGAGGTAAATGGACAGATTGAAAGCGAATTGCTGGCACCGATGATGGACTACGGCATCATTAAAGAACGCATGGCGGCACTTGCGACAGACGCGATACGCGCTAACATGTTAATATACCGGGGATACAAGACACAGATTATGGAATTTGTCGATTTTGCACATTCACCGAAGAATCTGCTGATCCGCGCTGTAAAATCTGCAATCCCGAAAGAAAAGCGGGAACGCAGTTTGCAGGAAGTTGAACGTATGTGCGAGGAGATGCACATCGTTCCTTCTATATATAATCTACTAAAGTAGAAGAGAGAGGAGGAGCCCAATGAAACGAAGTTTCATTAATACAAATGGTTCCGACGAAATGCCGCCGAGCGGCAAAACACAAAGAGGAGGGAAATTATGAAACCAAAGAAAGAGAACAAAAAAGGCGGGGCAGTCTTAAGCCTGGTGATTGGAATTATATTTGTGCTTTTAGCAGGTATACTTTTCATCGGCGACATGGAATATCTGCTCGGCGGAAAAGCAAAGGATCTGAATGAGATCGCGGCAAATGTCTGCCCACAGAAGGATGATCACGTAAGAACAGACAGCTATCTTGTGCTTGGAAACTTTGCAGAGACACAGCATAAGATCAACGGAATCATTCCGGTAGGGAAAGAACAGCATTATGCGATTGTCCTTGGCGATGATAGCATGACGGATATTTCCGAGGCAAAGGTGATTGTGCTTACAGTCAAGAACAAGAAGACAATCGAAAAACTCGATGAACTTGCAAATAATGATTATGCAAACTTCAGTGACGCATTTGCAATCGAAGGACAGATTCGCACGCTGGATCCGGAAATTGCAGGATACTACAGAGACGCTCTGAGTGATTCCGGTATCACAGATTATTGCGATTATTATACAGTCGCACTTGATGCAACCCAGACAAGATTATTCGGCTGGCTCCTGGTGATTGGAGTGCTGGCAATCGGTGTGCTCTGCATTGTAGCGTTTGCAAAGATTAACAAGCAGATCAAGAATGAGAAGAATCTTGCTTATACAAATGCGGCACCGGCGATGGGACAGCCGGGTAATCCTTATGTAAATCCGGTAACCGGACAGCCATATGATGCAGGCGTAGTAAATCCTGTCACGGGGCAGATGTACAACCAGACACCGGATGGAACCCCTAGTGTTCCATATACACCGGGACAGAATACAGACAACACCCCATATTCATAACAAGTGTATTATTATAGAAGAAACACACAAAAATATCAAAAAGATACGGAATCTGGCAGACAATACCAGCGTATCGAAAAAAATACAAAAAAATAAAAAAAACTCTTGCATTTACAGGTGGTATTGAGTATAATAACCCTTGCTGTGACATTGATAGCGTAGAAGCGAAGGTTGCTATGTAAGACATAGGTTTTTCGTGGAGCGAATGTCAATTAACGATAACTGGCGACAAGTCACTGTACTCAATAACCATCTGGCAATGCCAGAGATGACGTGTGAAGATATCTGAAACACTTCAGTGTGAGATAAGATAAGAAACACACGGGAAAGTTGTACAGTCACCACTTGTCGTACTACAAAAAGTGCGAAAAGGAGGCGGCTTTTTTTATGGCAAGTCAAGTAATGAGAATCACATTGAAGGCGTACGATCACAAGTTAATCGATCAGGCTGCAAAGCAGATCATCGAGACGATCAAGAGTACAGGAGCAAAGGTTTCAGGTCCTGTTCCAATGCCTACAAAGGTTGAGAAGATCACAATCCTCAGAGCTGTTCATAAGTATAAGGATTCCAGAGAACAGTTCGAGCAGAGAACTCACAAGAGACTCATTGATGTACTTACACCATCACAGAAGACAATCGATGCTCTTCAGAAGCTTGATGTTTCAGCTGGTGTATATGTTAATGTAAAGATGAAGTAATTCATCAAATCAAAAAGTTTATTGCAGTACCTAATTACGCGAAAGCGAATTTAGAATGATTGCTCCGGCAATCCGCTGTGAATTAAAATTAGGAGGAAAAATTTCATGAAGAAGGCTATTTTAGCAACAAAAGTCGGAATGACTCAAATCTTCAACGAAGATGGTGTTTTAACACCAGTAACAGTTTTACAGGCTGGACCATGTGTTGTAACTCAGGTAAAGACAGTTGACAACGACGGTTACGATGCAGTACAGGTTGGTTTCGGCGAAAAGAAAGAAAGAGTAACAACAAAGGATGTTTCTGGAAAGAAAGTAATCAGAAACCCACATGGCGCTGGTAAGGCAGAGGTTGGCCACTTCAAGAAGGCTGGCACAACACCTAAGAAGTTTGTTCGTGAGTTCAGACTTGAGAACGTAGCTGATTACAACGCAGGTGATGAGATCAAGGCTGATATCTTTGCAGAGGGTGACAAGATTGATGTTACTGCAAAGTCAAAGGGTAAGGGATACGCAGGCGGTATCAAGAGATTCGGTATGAAGTCTGGCCCTTCCGCTCACGGTTCCAAGTATCATCGTCATGCAGGTTCCAATGGTTCTGCAACAACACCAGGTAGAGTATTCAAGGGTAAGAAGATGCCTGGACATATGGGTAATGTAAGAGTTACAGTACAGAACCTTGAGATTGTTAAGATAGATGTAGAGAACAACGTAATTTTGGTAAAGGGTGCCGTACCTGGACCAAAGAAATCATTAGTAATGATTAAGGAAACAGTAAAGACTGGCAAATAAGCCGGGCTTTCAGGAAGGAGGATCATTAGATGGCAACAGTAGCAGTTTATAACATCGAAGGTAAAGAAGTAGACAAGCTTGAGCTTAATGACAACGTATTCGGTGTTGAGATAAATGAGCATTTAGTACATCTGGCAGTTGTAAGCCAGTTAGCAAACGGTCGTCAGGGTACACAGAGCGCAAAGACACGTTCTGAAGTATCAGGTGGCGGAAGAAAGCCTTGGAGACAGAAGGGAACAGGTCATGCAAGACAGGGTTCTACAAGATCTCCACAGTGGACAGGCGGTGGCGTTGTATTTGCACCAAAGCCAAGAGATTATTCTATGAAGATGAACAAGAGAGAGAAGCAGATCGCTATCAAGTCTGCACTCACATCAAAGGTTCAGGATTCTAAGCTTATCGTAGTTGATGAGTTCAAGCTTGATGAGATTAAGACATCTAAGTTTGTACAGATCCTTGACAACTTAAAGGCTCCTAAGGCTTTGGTTGTAACAAAGGATAAGGATGAGAAGGTTGTTCTTTCAGCAAGAAACATCCCAACAGTTAAGACAACTATGACAAATTCAATTAACGTATATGACATTCTTAAGTATGATTCGCTTGTAATCACTAAGGATGCTGTTGCAGCAATCGAGGAGGTGTATGCATAATGGCAGATATTAAGTATTATGACGTTATCCTTAAGCCGGTTCTTACAGAGAAGAGTATGAACGCTATGGCTGAGAAGAAGTACACTTTCCTTGTTCATCCGGAAGCTACCAAGGCTCAGGTTAAGGAAGCTGTAGAGAAGATGTTCGAGGGAGCAAAGGTTGCTAAGGTCAACACAATGAACCAGGATGGTAAGACAAAGAGACGTGGAATGACCTACGGCAAGACAGCAAAGACTAAGAAGGCAATCGTTCAGCTTACAGCTGAGAGCGCTGACATCGAGTTATTCGAAGGTCTTTAAGATTTAACACTATGTGCAATAAAAGCACGATAATAAATTGAGATTCGAAAGGAGAACAACAATGGGAATTAAGTCATATAACCCATATACACCTTCCAGACGAAACATGACAGGTCTTGATTTCGTTGAGATTACAAAGAGTGTTCCTGAGAAGTCTCTTCTTGCAAAGAAGGATAAGACAGCAGGACGTAATAACCAGGGTAAGATTACAGTAAGACATCACGGCGGTGGAAACAGACAGAAGTACAGAATGATCGACTTCAAGAGAACAAAGGATGATATCCCTGCTAAGGTAGCTGCAATCGAGTACGATCCAAACAGAACAGCAAACATCGCACTGCTTCACTATGCAGACGGTGAGAAGGCATACATCATTGCTCCGGTTGGACTTAAGGTTGGCGACGAGCTTATGAATGGTGCAAATGCAGAAATCAAGGTTGGTAACTGCTTACCACTTGCAAATATCCCAGTTGGTACTGAGATTCACAATATTGAGCTTTATCCTGGAAAGGGCGCACAGCTTGTACGTTCCGCAGGTAACTCCGCTCAGCTCATGGCAAAGGAAGGCAAGTATGCAACACTCAGACTTCCATCCGGAGAAATGAGAATGGTTCCTATCGTTTGCCGTGCAACAATCGGTCAGGTTGGTAATATCGAGCACGGACTTGTTAACATCGGTAAAGCAGGACGTAAGCGTCACATGGGTGTCCGCCCAACAGTACGTGGTTCTGTTATGAACCCGAACGATCACCCACATGGTGGTGGTGAAGGTAGAGCACCGATCGGTCGTTCTGGCCCATCTACTCCTTGGGGTAAGCCGGCACTGGGACTTAAGACCAGAAAGAAGAACAAGCAGTCTAACAAGTATATTGTAAGAACAAGAGACGGTAAGAACGTTAAGTAAGGAGGTAAGTTATGGCTCGTTCATTAAAGAAAGGACCATTTGCAGATGGTTATTTGTTAAAGAAGATAGATGCTATGAACGCTGACAACAAGAAGGACGTCATTAAGACATGGTCACGTCGTTCAACAATCTTCCCATCATTCGTTGGTCATACAATCGCTGTATATGATGGAAGAAAGCATGTGCCTGTATATGTAACTGAGGATATGGTTGGTCATAAGCTCGGTGAGTTCGTTGCAACAAGAACATACAGAGGACATGGCAAGGATGAGAAGAAGGGTAAGAAGAGATAAGTCGAAAGGAGGACACATTCATGGCAAAAGGACATAGATCCCAGATTAAGAGACTCAGAAATGAGAATAAGGATACAAGACCTAAGGCTACTGTTTCATACGCTAGAGTATCAGTAACAAAGGCATGTTTCGTATTAGATGCGATCAGAGGCAAGGATGTAACTTCAGCACTTGGTATTCTTGCTTACAACAATCGTTATGCATCAAAGGTAATTGAGAAGTTATTGAAGTCCGCTATTGCGAATGCAGAGAACAACAACGGTATGAAGGTAGAAGACCTTTACATCGCTGAGTGTTATGCAAACAAAGGACCAACAATGAAGAGAATTCAGCCGAGAGCACAGGGTAGAGCTTACAGAATCGAGAAGAGAACAAGCCACATCACTGTTGTGCTGGATGCAAGATAGGAGGTAAGCAATGGGACAGAAAGTTAATCCACATGGTTTAAGAGTCGGAATCATCAAGGATTGGGATTCAAAGTGGTATGCTGATACCAAGGACGGAGAATTCTCAGACAACCTTGTTGAGGACTATAAAATTCGTGAGTTTTTAAAGAAAGAGCTTTACTCAGCAAACATCTCTAAGATCGAGATCGAGAGAACTGCTGATAAGGTAAGAGTAAACTTATATACAGCTAAGCCTGGTGTAGTAATCGGTAAGGGCGGCGCTGGAATCAACGAGATCAAGGCTAAGCTTCAGAAGCTTACTTCTAAGAAGCTTTTCATCGACATCAAGGAGATTAAGAAGCCGGATCTTGATGCTCAGTTAGTAGCAGAGAACATTGCACAGCAGCTTGAGAATCGTATCTCATTCAGACGTGCTATGAAGTCTTGCATGAGCAGAACAATGAAGATGGGCGCACTTGGTATCAAGGCTTGCTGTTCAGGACGTCTTGGTGGTGCAGATATGGCTAGAACAGAGTTCTATACAGAGGGTAAGATTCCTCTTCAGACTCTTCGTGCTAACATCGATTATGGTTTTGCTGAGGCAAACACAACTTACGGTAAAGTTGGTGTTAAGGTATGGGTTTACCACGGTGAAGTACTTCCTACTAAAGGAAACAAGGAAGGGAGCGATAAATAATGTTAATGCCTAAGAGAGTAAAGCGTCGTAAGCAGTTCAGAGGCACTATGGCTGGTAAGGCGCTTCGTGGAAATAAGATTACAAACGGTGAATATGGTATCGTAGCGCTTGAGCCTGCTTGGATTAAATCCAATCAGATCGAGGCTGCCCGTATCGCTATGACAAGATATGTAAAGCGTAATGGTAAAGTCTGGATCAAGATTTTCCCTGACAAGCCGGTAACAGCAAAGCCTGCTGAAACTCGTATGGGTTCTGGTAAGGGTGCTCTGGAGTACTGGGTAGCAGTCGTTAAGCCAGGCAGAGTTATGTTTGAAATCGCAGGTGTGCCAGAGGAGACAGCAAAGGAAGCTCTTCGTCTCGCTACACACAAGCTGCCTGTAAAGTGTAAGATCGTATCAAAAGCAGATTTAGACAAGGAGGTTAATGGCGGTGAAGCTTAAGGATTATAAGAACGAATTAAACGCAAAGTCTCTGGAAGAATTACAGAGCGAGTTAGTAGCTGCTAAGAAGGAATTATTCAACTTGAGATTCCAGAACGCCACTAACCAGCTTGAGAATACAAGCAGAATTAAGGTTGTTCGTAAGAACATTGCCAGAATTCAGACATTGATCGCTCAGAAGGCGAACGCATAATTATCGTAAAAGGAGGAACATATTGTGGACAGAAATCTGAGAAAAACACGTGTAGGTTTAGTTACAAGTGATAAGATGGACAAGACAATCGTTGTGTCAATCGTTGATAATGTAAAGCATCCTCTTTACGGTAAGATTGTAAAGAGAACTTACAAGCTCAAGGCACATGATGAGAATAATGAGTGTAAAGTTGGCGATAGAGTAAGAGTAATGGAGACAAGACCTTTGTCAAAGGATAAGAGATGGAGACTTGTCGAGATTATCGAGAAGGCTAAGTAAGGAGGCGCAGACAAAATGGTACAGCAGGAAACAAGACTTAGAGTTGCTGATAATACAGGTGCTAAGGAAATCCTCTGCATTCGTGTATTAGGCGGTTCTACAAGAAGATATGCAAATATCGGTGATGTCATCGTTGCCTCAGTCAAAGACGCAACACCAGGCGGAGTTGTAAAAAAAGGTGATGTTGTGAAAGCCGTAGTTGTACGTTCTAAGAAGGGTGCTCGTCGTAAGGACGGTTCCTACATCAAGTTTGATGAGAACGCAGCAGTTATTATTAAGGATGACGGAAATCCAAGAGGAACACGTATTTTTGGACCTGTCGCTAGAGAATTGAGAGACAAGAAGTTCATGAAGATCGTGTCTCTTGCACCAGAAGTATTATAGGAGGTAGCGACGATGGCAACTATGAAGATTAAAAAAGACGATATGGTTCAGGTCATTGCCGGTAAGGATAAGGGCAAAGAAGGTAAGGTATTATCTGTTGATGCTAAGAACAACAAGGTACTTGTTGAGGGTGTAAACATCGTTCACAAGCACAGCAAGCCAAGCATGCAGAACCAGCAGGGCGGAATCATTGATAAGGAAGCTCCTATCGACCTTTCAAACGTTATGTATCTCTACAAGGGCAAGCCAGTTCGCGTAGGCTTCCAGGGTGAGAAGAAAGATAAGGTCAGAGTAGCCAAGATCGATGGCAAGACAGAAGTTATCGATTAATATAGGGAAGGAGGCAGAAGATTTTGAGCAGACTTAGAGATTTATATAGCAACGAAATTAAAGATGCTATGGTTAAGAAGTTTGGATATAAGAATGTAATGCAGATTCCAAAGCTTGATAAGATCGTTATCAATATGGGCGTTGGAGAAGCAAAGGAAAACGCAAAGGTTTTAGATACTGCAATCAAGGATCTTGAGACAATCACAGGTCAGAAGGCAGTTGTAACACGTGCTAAGAAGTCCGTAGCGAACTTCAAGTTAAGAGAAGGTATGCCAATCGGATGTAAGGTAACACTTCGTGGCGAGAAGATGTATGAGTTTACAGACAGACTTGTAAACCTTGCACTTCCACGAGTACGTGACTTTAGAGGTGTAAATCCAGATGCTTTTGATGGTAGAGGTAACTATGCATTGGGTATCAAGGAGCAGCTTATTTTCCCTGAAATCGAGTACGACAAGGTTGATAAGGTAAGAGGTATGGATATCATCTTCGTTACCACAGCTGAGACAGACGAGGAAGCTCGTGAGTTATTGACTTTGTTCGGTATGCCATTTAAGAAGTAGGAGGAAATGAACTATGGCTAAAACATCTATGAAGGTTAAGCAGCAGCGTCCTCAGAAGTTTTCTACCAGAGAGTACACTCGTTGCAAGATTTGTGGTCGTCCACATTCAGTTTTGAGAAAATATGGAATTTGTAGAGTATGTTTCCGTGAGTTAGCATACAAGGGACAGATACCAGGCGTTAAGAAGTCAAGCTGGTAAGAGTGAAGAAGAATAAGGAGGAAACAAAGCTATGTCAATGAGCGATCCAATTGCAGATATGCTTACAAGAATCCGTAATGCAAATACTGCAAAACATGATACAGTAGATATACCTGCTTCTAAGATGAAGCTGGCGATTGCAGACATTCTCCTCAAGGAAGGTTATGTCAAGGCAGTTGACGTTGTTGAGGAAGGAAACTTCAAGACAATCAAGATTACACTTAAGTATGGTGCAAACAAGAACGAGAAGATCCTTACAGGTCTTAAGAGAATCTCTAAGCCAGGTCTTCGTGTATATGCATCAAAGGATGAGCTTCCAAAGGTACTCGGTGGCCTCGGTACAGCAATCATCTCTACAAATAAGGGTGTATTAACAGACAAGGAAGCAAGAAAAGAAAATGTTGGTGGAGAAGTACTGGCTTTCATTTGGTAGTCGGGATTTTCCACAAGAGAATAATTAAGGAGGACAAGGCGAAATGTCACGAATCGGAAGAATGCCTATCGCTATTCCGGCAGGCGTAACTGTTGAGATAGCAGAAAATAATAAGGTGACTGTAAAGGGACCAAAAGGAACTCTTGAGAGAGTACTTCCAGCAGAGATGGAGATCAAGCAGGAAGGCGAAGAGATCCTCGTAAACAGACCAAACGACTTGAAGAAGATGCGTTCACTTCATGGTCTTACAAGAACTCTCATCCACAACATGGTAGTCGGTGTAACTGAGGGTTATACAAAGGTTTTGGAAGTTAATGGTGTTGGTTACAGAGCAGCTAAGCAGGGTAACAAGCTGAACCTTGCACTTGGTTACTCTCATCCAGTTGAGATGGTTGATCCAGAAGGTATCACAACAACTGTAGATGGTAACAAGATCACTGTTAGCGGTATCGACAAGGAAAAGGTTGGCCAGTATGCTGCCGAAATCCGTGAGAAGAGAGCCCCAGAACCATATAAGGGCAAGGGTATCAAGTACGTTGATGAAGTTATCAGACGTAAAGTTGGTAAGACTGGTAAGAAATAATAAGGGAGTGAAAAGATATGATTAAAAAGGAATCAAGAAGTGCTATTCGTATTAAGAAGCATTTAAGAGTTCGTAACCGTTTTAGCGGCACTGCTGAAAGACCAAGACTTGCTGTATTCAGAAGTAATAATCATATGTACGCTCAGATTATTGACGATACAGTTGGTAACACTTTAGTGTCAGCTTCAACAGTTCAGAAGGACGTAAAGGATCAGTTAGAGAAGACAAATGATGTAGCAGCTGCTGCTTATCTTGGCAAGGTAATTGCACAGAAGGCACTTGATGCTGGCATCAAAGAAGTAGTCTTTGACAGAGGCGGTTTTATATATCAGGGTAAGATTCAGGCTTTGGCTGATGCAGCCAGAGAAGCTGGTCTTGAATTCTAATAGGGAGGAGAACAACACATGAAACGTGAAATTATCGATGCTTCTAATTTAGAATTGGAAGATAGCGTAGTAAACATTAAGCGTGTCACCAAGGTTGTAAAAGGTGGACGTAACATGAGATTTGCTGCTCTTGTAGTTGTCGGAGATAAGAACGGACACGTAGGTGCCGGCTTAGGTAAGGCAGCTGAGGTCCCTGAGGCAATCCGCAAGGCAAAAGAGGACGCAATCAAGAAACTTGTAAAAGTTGATATCAATGAGAATGGAAGTATTCCATATGATTATACAGGTAAGTTCGGCAGCGCAAGCGTTCTGCTGAAGTCTTCACCAGAAGGTACTGGTATCATCGCTGGTGGTCCTGCTCGTAAGGTATTGGAGCTTGCAGGATACAAGAACATCCGTACAAAGTCTCTCGGCTCTAACAACAAGCAGAATGTTGTTCTTGCTACAATCGAGGGTCTTAAGGCAATTAAGTCCCCAGAAGAGATTGCAAAACTCCGTGGTAAGTCTTTAGACGAGATTCTTAACTAAGGAGGTAATTTGAGATGGCAGATAAGGTAAAAGTAACATTAGTAAAGTCACCAATTGGTGCAATTCCTAAGCATAGAGCAACTGTGAAAGCACTTGGTCTTACAAAGATGCATAAGACTGTTGAACTTCCAAACAATGATGCTACAATGGGAATGGTACAGCAGGTTCGTCACTTAGTAAAAGTAGAAGAAGCTTAATTTTGTTAGAAGGAGGAACAGTCATGAATTTATCAAGTTTAAAGCCAGCTGAAGGCGCTGTATCAAGCGATAGCTTCAGAAGAGGCCGTGGACATGGTTCAGGAAATGGTAAGACTGCCGGTAAGGGCCACAAGGGTCAGAAGGCTCGTTCTGGAGCTCCAAGACCAGGCTTCGAAGGTGGACAGATGCCACTTTACAGAAGAATCCCTAAGAGAGGATTCACAAGCAGAAATCACAAGGAGATCGTTGCAATCAACCTTTCCGTTCTCGAGAGATTTGAAGATGGTGCAGAAGTATCTGTAGCTTCATTAATCGAGGCAGGTGTTGTAAAGAATCCTAGAGATGGTGTTAAGATTTTAGGAAATGGAGAGTTGACTAAAAAGCTTACTGTTAAGGCAAATGCATTCAGTAAGGCCGCTGCAGAGAAGATCGAAGCTCTTGGTGGAAAAGCAGAGGTGATTTAGTATGTTCAAAACCTTACGTGACGCTTTTAAGGTCAAAGAGATCCGTATGGGATTACTCTTTACATTCTTTGTCCTGATAGTCATCCGTTTTGGTTCATTGATCCCGGTACCGGGATTGAATACAGTCGCAATCAAGGAATATTTGGAGAGCGCGCTCGGTGATGCAAACAGCTTCCTGAGCTCGTTCACCGGTGGTTCCTTTACACAGATGTCTATTTTTGCACTGAATGTAACACCATATATTACTTCTTCCATTATCATCCAGCTTCTTACCATTGCAATTCCGGCATTGGAGGAGATGCAGAAGGACGGCGAAGACGGAAGAAAGAAGATTACAGCCATTACAAGATATGTAACAATCTTTTTGGCAGTAATTGAGAGTCTCGGACTTGTTATCGGTTTCGACCGTGGACATTATATGACAGTTACCGGACCACTTGGATATCTGCTGGTTATCATTACATTGACAACCGGTAGTGCATTCGTTATGTGGCTTGGTGAACGCGTGACGGAAAAAGGTGTTGGCAACGGTATTTCCATTATCCTGTTGATAAACATCGTATCCAGAATGCCGAGTGATTTTTCAGATTTATATACGAAGTTCATGAAGGGTCAGGATATTGTAGATCAGGTAATCGCTGGTGCGATTATTCTGGCAGTTATACTTGTAACAACAATCTTGGTTGTTCTGTTACAGGGCGGAGTCAGAAAGATTCCGGTACAGCATGCACAGAAGGTACAGGGAAGAAGAATGATGGGCGGACAGCAGAGCCATATTCCTCTGAAAGTCAATACATCAAGCGTTATCCCGGTTATCTTCGCATCCTCTATTCTGTCTGTACCAATGGTTGTTGTAAACTTGTTCAACATTAATACCAGTGGTGTATGGGCAAAGATTTTAAGAGGTATGAATTCTAATTACTGGTTTAACTCTGCATATCCATGGGCAAGTGTAGGTCTGATTATATACATCCTGTTGGTTGTATTCTTCGCATATTTCTATACATCGGTTACATTTAATCCGATGGAAGTAGCAAACAACTTAAAGAAGAGCGGTGGATTTATCCCGGGTATCCGTCCGGGTAAGCCGACACAGGATTACTTAAATAAAATACTGAATTACATCGTATTTATCGGTGCGGTTGGTCTGTTGATTGTTGCGATTATTCCAATCTTCTTCAATGGAATGTTTGGTGCAAATGTATCATTCGGCGGAACCTCACTCATCATTATCGTAGGTGTAGTTCTTGAGACGATTGATCAGATCGAGTCTAAGATGATTGTACGAAATTATTCAGGATTCTTGAATGATTAAATGTCGATAAAAGGAAGCAGGAGTGTATTCTATGGGTACATTCCTATTCCTAGTTATAGGGAAATAAATTTTGTGGAACCAAAAAGCATAGAGAATGAAAGTATGGAGGGACAATAATTTGAAGATTATTATGTTAGGCGCACCTGGTGCAGGTAAAGGAACACAGGCAAAGATGTTAGCTGAGAAGTACGGAATTCCACACATCTCAACAGGTGATATTTTCCGTGCGAACATCAAGAATGGTACAGAGCTTGGCGCAAAGGCAAAGGAATACATGGATAAGGGTCTGCTTGTTCCGGATGAACTGGTTGTAGATCTGATCATGGATCGTTTCAAAGCAGATGACTGTAAGAACGGATATATCCTGGACGGATTCCCAAGAACCATTCCACAGGCAGAGGCACTTGATGCTGCACTTGCTGCAAATGGCGAGAAGATTGACTATGCAGTGAATGTGGAAGTACCAGATGAGAACATTGTAAATAGAATGTCTGGCAGACGTGCATGTGTAGGCTGTGGTGCAACCTATCACATCGTATATAACCCAACTAAGGTAGATGGTAAGTGTGATACTTGTGGCGCCGATTTGATCCTGCGTGATGACGACAAGCCGGAGACAGTCCTGAACCGTTTGAAGGTTTACCATGAGCAGACACAGCCGCTGATCGACTTCTATACAAAGAAGGGTGTCATCGCTGAGGTAGACGGAACAAAGGATATGAAGGACGTATTTGATGCGATTGTAGCTATTTTAGGTTAATATCTGTATCGGAGTTCAAAATGGCGATCATAATCAAAACAGAACATGAGATAGAGCTTATGCGTAAGGCTGGAGAAATTCTCGCCCAGACGCATGAGGAATTGAAGAAAATTATAAAACCGGGCATATCCACATATGAGATTGACAAATGCGGTGAGGATTTTATCCGAAGCTGCGGATGTGAACCGTCATTCCTGAATTATCAGGGATATCCGGCATCCATCTGTGTCTCAGTGAATGATGAGGTTGTACACGGCATACCGTCCAAGGAACGGATTTTGCAGGAAGGCGATATTGTCAGCCTCGATGCCGGAGTTATATACAAAGGATATCACTCGGATGCTGCAAGAACGTACGGTGTCGGAACGATTGATTCGGAATCGGAGCAATTGATTCAGGTGACAAAAGAGAGTTTTTTTCAGGCTCTGGCACAATGTCGGGCGGGAAAACATATAAATGATATATCCAAAGCGGTTTTTGGGTACGTTACAAAAAGAGGATATTCGGCTGTCCGTGATCTGGTCGGACATGGTGTAGGTGCACATCTCCATGAAGATCCGAACGTGCCGAATCTGTCTCTTATACACATCTGACGCTGCCGACGACTAGTCGAGTGTAGAT
>ERZ1026947.224-NODE-224-length-41349-cov-16.780380_pt1 | contig 41349 bp, 27 predicted proteins | sample MGYA00519568_ERZ1026947 | MGnify/ENA primary metagenome ERZ1026947 (study PRJEB26926, sample SAMN06164744) | human gut metagenome | biome: ENVO:00009003; feature: ENVO:2100002; material: ENVO:00002003 | host: Homo sapiens | place: USA | collected 2012 ...
TTCGCCTTAGTCTCGTGGGCTCGGAGATGTGTATAAGAGACAGTTACTAGACATAGTGATGATAAATAGTATAGGAAATTGTATGCCAAGGGGGAAGAGTGTATGATAAGCTATGTGTTGAAAAACGACAGATATGAAATGAAAGTCCCTGCCCTGACTTTTGGTGCGGCAGGTTTTGAGAGAAACGATTGTGACGATGTGTATTTTGAGTTTCTCGACAAATATGTAGAGCTTGGCGGCTGGTGTATCGATACCGCAAGAGTTTACTGCGACTGGCTGGAGAATGGTCACGACTCCAGCGAGGGCGTAATAGGCAGATGGCTCAAAGCCAGAAACAATCGTGATAAAATTTGTATTGCCACAAAGGGCGGTCACCCTGAAATGGGTCATATGGACGAAAGCCGTCTTAGCAGGGAAGAGCTTACAAAGGATCTTGAAGCAAGCCTGAGAGTGCTGGGCGTTGACTATGTGGATATTTATTTTCTTCATCGTGACGACCCGAAGATACCTGTGGAAGAGATAATGCCGGTTCTCAATGATTTTTATGAGAGCGGAAAGATACATTTTATAGGCGTTTCAAACTGGACAACTCAGAGGATAGAGGAGGCAAATAAGTTTGCCGAAGAAAACGGCATGGAGCCTATCAGGATCAGTCAGATAAACTACAGCCTTGCACATTCGAGCGTTGAAACTTTCGGTGACAATACTCTTGTTTGTATGGATACAAAGGAGTTCCGCTGGTACAAGAAGCATGATTTTCCTGTTATGGCGTTCTCCCCGCAGGCAAAGGGCTTTTTTGCAAAGCTTGCAAAGGGCGACGCTGCAAACAATCTCCCTGAGGGACAGTATGCAGGCCCTGCTAATCTTGCAAGACTTGCAAAGGTAAAGCAGCTCAGCGAGCAGACGGGGGACACTCCGGCAAAGATAACCCTCGGCTATCTGAACAGCCAGCCGTTTTTTGTATCGTCAGTTTTCGCAGTAACAAAGCTGTGGCAGCTTGACGAGGATATGGAAGCGCAGGATCTTACATACGATCCAAAGACAGTGGCTTTCCTTGAAAATATGATATAAAATAAAAGCACTCTGCATTGAACCGCAGGGTGCTTTCTTGTTTTCTTGAATATTGTAGGGGACGGCGTCCTCAACGTCCAATCCCTTACACAAAAAAACTTAACTATGTGATATCTGAATACACCACATAGTTAAGTATGTACGTTCATATTGATTATGCCATTGGTATTACGCCCTTCTGAAAATTCTAGTCGTAAACTCATGATAAATTGTACTTTGGACTCACGCCTTTCAGTAAAATTCTGTCCGCATAATATAAGCTATTCCATTGGATCTATTTCCTTTCGGTAAAAATAATCTCTAAGTGCAAATTACCTTTCCATTGGATTTATTTCCTTTCAAAATATTAAGTTATGCCTCAGTGGATAAAACTTAACGTGCCATCGGACTTAACACCTTTCGTGAAAATTTATTGTCAATGAAACTTATCACATTTCCATTGGAATTATCGCCTTTCGCATAATTTCAAGATCTTATGCTCATCATATCAGATAAGCCTTGCTGAAGTAACTGGCGGATTCACCTCCAAATATCAGATGTTCAAAAGCCTTGAGTGCATTTTCATAACGCACCACTCCTTCAGTATTTTATATGATCTTTAGAAAAATCTTAGTCAGTAAATCAAATCAGTAAGAGCATTAAGCTCGTAAATTTCTTGGCGGACTCACTCCATTCTAATTCATGTTCAAGTTCCTTTTGTGCATTTTCATATGCACCACTCCTCGAAATTTATTTGATTTTTATAGCTCTGTGAGCTTTTTATGTTCAGAAGCTAAATTTTACATTGGAATCACTCTTTCAGTTTATTTCTTTACCTCTGAAAAGCTGAAATTGTGCATTGGAAACACTCCTGTCTAAATTTTATTTGCAAACCTTCTGTAACCGATCATGTCGATCACTCCTTATATAAAAGTTGCAAAATATTCAATTGTAAATTTGAGAGTATCCTTAAATTGCAGTAACTCTGTGCTGTGATTGATCCATGAGGCTCTGCAATTTCTTCCTGTGTAAATCATATATGTCTGGATTCCTGTCAGCTCATTCGTCTGCGTCTTGATCCTTTTTTACTTTAAGAAATTGCCGAGCCTATGGATACTCTCCTGGATCTCTGATGCGTCCATTGGACTCGCTCCTTTCATATCTTATTAGGTATCCGATGAGCCTGCCCGCCTGCCGAACTGTAGTGTACCTAGTGTCGGGTATATGCTGTGTCCACCGATCTGCCTGTGATATATAAGGAAAACCTCTCGCCTCACTTCGCTTTGCCGTGCCCTCTGAAATCGTTACTGTATCGTCAGACCGTTGACCGTTTCACCGAACCCTGTTGTCTGCTTTTGTTTGGCTCTTTGTTTTTCCTTGACTATACTATACCACATCTTTTGTTACTTGTCAATAGTTTTTCTCAACTTTTTTGTGATTTTTATATTTAATATTACTTTTACAAAATGCGCTTGACTTTGATTTTGCAGTGTAGTATAATTAAAGTGTTGCGGTGGTCAGAAACAGTCTTTCTGTTCTGATTTTTTCGATATATCCCACTCAGAAAGTGCCGATATACCGCACAAGATCATGTTAGGAGGATAATTATGGATAACGAGTTTCTGCCGGACCTCTACGAGCTGGAGGACGAAAATGGTAATAAGCAGACTTTTGAGCTGTTGGACGCAATGGAATATGGTGACGAGAAGTATTATGCTCTCACTCCTTATTATGAGAACGGTGATGAAGCCCTTGAAGATTCAGGCGACGTTGTGATACTCAAGGCTGAGTATGACGAGAACAATGACGAGATACTTGCATCTATCGAAGATGATGACGAGTATGAGAAGATCGGTCAGATGTTCATGGAGCGTATCGATGAAATGTTCGAGTTTGACGATGAGGACGAAGATGATGATTGCGGCTGTGGCTGCGGTTGTCACGATCACGACCACCTGTCATAAGAAAAATATCTCAGCATATAGGCTTGTCAATATGTAAAATGTACAATTTTATGTACTTTGATTTGCTGAAATTACCTATTGATATTATGGATATGTTGTGATATACTAAATAACAGAAAAAGTTTCCTGCCTTGTGCGAACAAGCACAGTTATTATAAATCCAACACTTCTAAAAAGGGATTCAGACTCTGGAAATGGATTGCAGACCTCCCGAACGAAACCGCATTTGCCGTTTCGGAAACGGACGAAGGGAGCGTGAAGCTTTCAGGCTGTTTTACCCACCCTGCTTTTATAGCGGGTTTATCGGCTGTGCGACGGCAAGGCGGCTTTTACTTAAACATTGAGCGTACTGATTTTTCGGTACGCTTTTTTTGTGTCATAAAAACCATGTTGGCATAAAATGAGATAACGGAGCGTCTGCAGTGATCGTATGACAGTGGGTGACGCAGCCGAAGATCTGCGTCCGCAGGGCAGCCCGTTGTCATTTACTGCAGGACGTTTCGTTTATATAGAAGAAAGCCGCTGTGCCTGAGGGCATAACGGCTTTCTTCTTGTCAGATAAATAAATTACTTTCGCTAGTATGTTCAGCGGTGGCTGATAATGCCTTTTCCGCTGGATATTTGCTGTTTATGTATTCGGCGGCAACGAAAATAAATTCGCTGTTCGTGGGGTAGTGGTCAGGTCTTATGGCAAAATTACCGAATATCTCGGCTTTGTCTGTCGTAAGAGCCATTTTTATTGCCTCTTTGATGTAGCCATAGCCGTTATAATTCGGAGTTATGCACAACCGCTTCATCACGGTGGATATAGCAGATTGTATGTCGCCATTGGTGTACCCCTCATCAGAGCTTCGTGTTATTGTGATGTTCAGATCTGCAGAATCGTCAGGACACTGAAGCGCTCTGAGTGCGTTTTTGATATCCGCACAGCTTAGAGGACTTTTTATTATCATGTCTGCGTATTTTGCAAGTCCATTGTTGGTTTTTCTGTCGGAAAGCATGATTATTTTCAGCTTAGGACAAGCCCCTTTGAGATTTTTGCACAGCTCGTAGGGAAACTCAGTTATTTCTGAAATTATCAGAAAATCAGGTTTGCTTTTAAGCACCTCAAGCTGTATCTCCAGTGGATTGTAGTCTGACTGCGCAACATTGTACCCCTGTTTTTTCAGATAGTCTGCCACCTTCATGCCGGCCTGATTGAGGCTTCCGACAAGGATTTTGATCACGTCTTTTTTACACATTTTAAATCTTCCTCCGGTTTTTTTATTTTTTTAACTTTATACTACACTTGCAGTATAACATTTTTACGATATAATTTCAAGTTTTTTACTTAATTTTCTTGCTTTTTGTACTATGTTTTAAGAAACGCGCAACAATCTATACATAGTAAATAAACAAATGTCGGCTATGACCAAATTTCGAATGAGATAATTGTGCAAATATTGTAATTTACACAGAGAAAATAAGCTTTTGTGTCGTTTAAATCAATACATTATATGAATAAATTGACGATTCACTATATTTTACATCAACTTTACATTGTTATGAAAGCTCATTTTATGTAGAAAAAAGTCGAAAACGCCAGCAAAGATTGCTATATAATTAATGAAATATTAAAATAAATACATGATATTATATTTGTTAATATAAATATAATCAATTAGAAATATGTATATGAATAGTATTTTTACATAGCTTTTACAAAGGATAATTTCTTGACAAAAGCTTTATTGCGTGGTAAAATATACGGGAGGATCGTTGCAAAAACATGGTCAGCAGCTTTTTTGTGCCACCAGTTTGCAATGATGTCTTTGTAAAAAATTATAGATAATGTTGAGGGAGGCGACGTCGTTTTATGAAAAAAGACGTTATCAATTACATTTGGACAGATAAGAAAAGAACGATTTTTGGTCTGCCTATATCATTTACAAGATATTTTCTCACAGAAGATAAGTTTATAACACGCAAGGGTTTTCTCAGCATAGAGGAAGACGAGCTTGACCTTTATAGGGTCATCGACAAAAAGCTTGTCCTGCCGTTCGGACAAAGAATGTTCGGCTGTGGCACAATAGTAATGAATGTCAAAGACGTTGATACGCCTATTAAGGAAGTCAAGTCCATAAAAGCACCAAGAGATGTGCTTGCACAGCTTGATAAGTATATCGATATAAATCGTGATAGATACCGTGTAAGGGGCAGAGATATGGTCGGCGGTGACGGCGGTCATTGCCATGATCATGATGATTTTGATATCCATGACGATATCATATAAAGTTCTATAAGAATAAGGGGCTTTCGCAGATCTTTCTGTGAGAGCCTTTTTTGGAGAGGAAAGTGTGAATGTTTTCAAAAGAATATTTTCAGTCCCTTGAAAGCTCGTGGGACAGGCTCAAGACCTGCGAAAAGCCGATATTCATATACGGCATGGGCGATGGAGCGGAAAAGCTTCTTGATGAATTTGATAGACTTGGCATAAAATGCACAGGTGTTTTTGCAAGCGACGATTTTGTCCGTGGACAAAGCTTCAGAGGGTTTAAGGTGCAGACTTTCTCTCAGGTGCAAGCGCAGTTTGGGGATATCACAGTTGTGCTTGGCTTTGGCACGAGCCTGCCTGAGATAATGGAGCGTATCGACAATATTGAAAAAAGCTGCGAGGTCATAGTGCCGGAAATGTGCGTTGCAGGCGATGAAAATTTCAGCAAGGAAAAGCTTCTCTCAATGTATTCTCAGGCTGAAAAAGCTTACCGCCTTTTTGATGACGATATTTCAAAGCTTACCTTTGAAAAGCTGACAGCGTTCAAGATAACAGGCAAGCTTTCTTATCTCCGTGAGATATTTACGGATAAGGACAAGATAACCGAGATACTTCCCCTTGGAGAAAACGAGATATACTGCGACTTGGGAGCATACACAGGTGACACTGCCGCAGAGCTTATCTCACGCACAGGGGGAAAGTATGAGAGAATATATGCCCTCGAACCTGAGAGAAAAAACTTTCAGAAATGCCTGAAAAATCTAAAAGCCAATGACAATATAAGCCTTTACAATGCCGCCGCATGGAGCATTGATACAGAGCTTTATTTCGCAGGTGGCGCAGGCAGACAGGGCAGAGTAGATACCGCAGGAAAAAAGGTTCGTGCAAGAAGTCTGGACAGCGTTCTTGCAGGCAAAAAATGCACCTATATAAAATATGACGTTGAGGGAGCAGACCTAGAAGCTCTCAAAGGCAGTGAATATACCATTTCACGCTATGCCCCAAAAATATGCAGTGCGTTGTATCACAGACCATATGATTACATCACCCTGCCTCTGTATATAAACAGCCTTTGCAAAGGATACAAATTCTATATACGTCAGGAAAGATACTACCCCGCATGGGAAACAAACCTTTTCTGCGTTCATGAATAAATAAGGAGAAAAATAATGAGTATAACAGTAAGCCTTAACGATAACTGGAAAATGAAAAAAGCAGGCTCGCAGGAGAGCTTTGATTGCAAAGTTCCATGCTCTGTGTATAAGACCCTGCTTGACTATAAAAAGATACCCGACCCATATTATCGTGAAAACGAGTATATCTCCACACAGATATGTGATGATGATTACGATTTTGAAACTACATTTACCGCAGACAAGGCCGCAGTGGAGTGCGAGCATACTGTCTTGCACTTTGACGGCATTGATACCATAGCAAACGTCTGTCTCAACGGCATTCACCTCGGCAGAGTGAACAATATGCACAGAGTATGGGAGTTTCCTGTCCATGGTATTATCAAAGAGGGGGACAACACTCTCACAGTGAAAATAACCTCGCCAAACAGATACATAAAAGAAATGGACGAAAAACGTCACCTTTGGGGCGTTGACTCCACCATGACAGGCTATACCCATATAAGAAAAGCCCATTGTATGTTCGGCTGGGATTGGGGTCCAATGCTCCCTGACATGGGAATATGGCGCAGTGTATCCCTTATCGTCCCAGTTGCAGGACGTATACTTGACGTCTACTACAGCCAAAAGCACACCGATAACAAAGTGACTTTGAAAGCCCTTTTGCATATAGAAAACCACGGCTGTAAAAAAGCTATGGTGGAAATATCCGACCCGCAGGGAAACATCGCCGCAAAAGCTGATATAAGCCTGGATGGCAGTGCAGAATATTATGAAACTGAACTTGTGATAAACGACCCTCAGCTTTGGTGGGTGAACGGCTATGGCGAACAGCCACTCTATAGCTGTGCTGTGACTTTGTATGATGAAAATGACGCTTGCGCAGATAAAAATACACAGCGCATAGGTCTTAGAACTTTAACTGTCAGCCGTGAAAAAGATCAGTGGGGCGAGGAGTTCTGCTTTATAAACAACGGCGTGAAGATATTTGCAATGGGCGCAAACTATATCCCCGAAGACCAGATAGTCACACGCTGTAACGAGGAGAAAACAAGAAAGCTCCTTGCAGATTGCAAGGCCGCAAACTATAACTTTATAAGAGTGTGGGGCGGCGGTTATTATCCTGACGAGTATTTCTATGACTACTGCGACGAGAATGGTATCATAGTATGGCAGGACTTTATGTTCGCCTGCTCTGCATATCTGCTCACAGAGGAGTTTGAAGAAACTGTCCGTGGGGAAGTTCGTGACAACGTTATCCGCCTTAGAAACCACCCCTCTCTTGGTCTGTGGTGCGGCAACAACGAGATAGAATCCGCATGGGAATATTGGGGTCTCCCCGAGGACGAGGAAGCAAAGCGTGACTATCTTATCATTTTTGAGGATATTATCCCACAGGTGCTTAAAGCCTATGACCCCTGCGAAAACACCTTCTATTGGCCGTCATCACCTTCATCAGGTGGAGGCTTCAAGGACGCTTCCTCAAACCATGCAGGGGATATGCACTATTGGGACGTTTGGCACAACTTCAAGCCAATCGAAGCGTTCAGAGAATTTTATTACCGCTTCTGTTCGGAGTATGGCTTTGAAAGCCTGCCTGATATAAAGACCTGCCGTGCCTTTGCTGATGAAACAAAGGGCGACTTTGACCTTTGCTCACCTGTTATGGAAGCCCACCAAAAGTGTGCTCAGGGCAATGAGAAGATAATGTACTATCTCGCTCAAATGGTAAGATATCCATATGATTTCAGACAGCTCATCTATTCCTCACAGCTCGTTCAGGCGGATTGCATACGCTCGAATGTTGAGCATATGAGACGTGCAAGGGGCAGATGTATGGGCTCTGCCTATTGGCAGGTGAACGATTCAAACCCTGTTATCTCATGGTCAAGTATCGACTGTTTCGGCAGGTGGAAAGGTCTGCATTATTATGCAAAGCGTTTTTACGCCCCATGTCTTATATCCTGTGACGATACCCATAGAAAAAAGCCTGTCCTTAACATATCCAACGAGCGAATGACAGCCTTTGAGGGCGTGGTAAAATGGACGCTTAGAAACAATAAAGCTGAAATTCTGCAAAGCGGAGAAAAGTCCGTGAACGTTCCGGCTCTTACTGCACAAAACGTCCTTGACATAGACCTTTCACAGGAGCTTGTCAGCCGTACCGACCCTCGTGAAAAATATCTGGAATATTCCATTATGGAAAACGGCAGAGTGCTGAGCTTTGGCACAACCCTCTTTGTGCGCCCGAAAGAATTTACATTCTTAGAGCCTGCCATAACCTACGGCATATCAGAAAGCGAGGATAAATTCGCCCTGACATTCTGTGCCGAGAATTACGCCAAAAGCGTTTGCCTCAGCCTGAAGACCGCAGATTGCGTTTTCTCTGACAACTGGTTCGATATTCACGGAAAAGAGCCTGTTACCATAATGATAGACAAAGCCTCCCTCAGCAGAAAAATGACAGCGCAGGAGCTGTCCGAGGAGCTTGAAATAATGCACAATTAGGGCTGTGATACCAAAGGCTCTGCCTTGTCACCGGCAGGGAAAATTTGATGAGGATAATTACACAGCGTGTGAGCGTTGCAGGAAACGCTGTTCGCCCCTACATAAAAGTGCTATATCATATATTTTGTAGGGGCTGGCGCCCTCGACAGCCCATTGCTCTGCATTTGCTGTTTTCCGTCAATGTACCCCTGCGTATAAGTAGCCTGAAATAAAATTTTAGGAGGAACTGCTTTGAAAGTAAAACTAAGCAAATATTTGAAGCCTTATGCACTGTTTGCGGTGCTGACACCTTTATCCATGGTGGGAGAAGTGCTGGGCGACCTGCTTCAGCCAAAGCTTATGTCAAAAATAGTTGACGATGGCGTGCTGGGTCAGGATATGAACCTTATCATAAGAACGGGACTTCTTATGCTCCTTGTTCTTATAGGTGGCGGAGCTTGCGGAATTGCGGCTTCTGCATTCGGTGGGATAGCTTCCCAAAGCTTTTCAAGAGATCTGCGTGTGGACGTTTTTAAGCGTGTCATGGGTCTTTCATTTGAACAGACCGACAAGTTCACCACAGGCTCATTGGTAACACGTCTTACAGCGGATATAACCGCCATTCAGCAAATGGTAGACTTCATGCTGAGAATGTTGGTGCGTGACAGCCTGCTGTTTTTCGGCGGAATAATCATGATGCTCACCCTGAACGTTCGCTTTGGAATAATAATCCTATGTGCCTTGCCTGTCGAGATAATCATGATGATAGTAATTCTCAAAAAGGCAAACCCATACTATTCTATCGTTGCAAAACGTCTTGACAGCGTAAACTCTGTGGTTCAGGAGAACGTTACAGGCGCAAGAGTAGTAAAAGCCTATGTCAGAGAGGATACAGAAGAAAAGCGTTTTGACGATGCAAATATAAGCCTTATGGAATCAAACCTCCGTGTTCAGACCCTTATGGCTATCCTTCAGCCGCTTCTTATGATAATACTCAATCTGTCTGTTATTGCCGTTATAGTTATAGGCGGCTGGCAGGTGCAGGCACAAGCTATGAAGGTCGGCGAGGTCATGGCGGCTATCACATATCTTACTCAGGTCTTGCATGGCGTAATGATGATGTCTATGATGTTCCAGACCCTCGCAAAGGCTTCCGCATCTGCAAACAGATTGAGAGAAGTCCTTGAAACTGACCCTGTTATAAAAAGCGGCAGCGTTTCCCTTTCAGATAAAACAGGAGGCACAGTGAGCTTTAAAAACGTTTCATTCTCCTATCCTGAAACCAAGGGCAGACCTGTTATCTCAGACCTTACCCTTGATATAAAGTCAGGGGAGAGCGTCGCCATACTAGGTGCAACTGGTTCGGGAAAATCCTCCCTTGTGAACCTTATTCCAAGATTTTATGACTGCACAGCAGGAGAAGTCCTCGTTGACGGCGTAAACGTCAAGGACTGCAAGCTTGACGAGCTTAGAAAGAAAGTTGGCATAGTCCTGCAAAAGAGCGAGCTTTTCTCAGGCACAGTTGAGGACAACATAAAGTGGGGCGACAAAAACGCTACCCATGAGGAGGTCATCTCCGCCGCACAGGCAGCTCAGGCTGACGAGTTCATTCAGAAAATACCTGCAGGCTATGAGGGCATTATAGCCGAAAAGGGTGCGTCCCTGTCAGGCGGTCAGAAGCAAAGACTTTCTATCTCAAGAGCAGTACTTAAAAAACCTGAGATCCTCATTCTTGATGATTCCACCTCCGCCCTCGACCTTGGCACAGAAGCAAAGCTCCGTGCGGAGATAGACCGCAAAATGAACGGCACTACCCTTATCATAATCGCACAGCGTATCCAGAGCGTAAAATCATGCGACAGGATAGCCGTCCTTGACCACGGCAAGCTTTGTGCCTGCGATACCCATGAAAATCTGCTAAAGACCTGCGAGGTATATCAGGATATCTACGCTTCGCAGGTAAAAACGTCAGGAGGTGAAGTGTAATGCCTCCAATGCCTCCAATGGGACCCGGCGGAAGAAAGCCGGGCGGGCCTCACGGTGCAAGGCTCACAATGGAAAAGCCTAAGGACGCAAAGAACACCCTTAAAAAGCTTATCGGCTATATAGGCAGAAACAGATATCTGTTTTTCGCTCTTATCGGTGTAATGCTCATTATAACTCTGCTCAATCTTGCCGCACCGTCAATACAGCAGATAGCCATCGACTGCATTACTCTCACCAAAAAGAAAACAAGCGTTGACTTTGGTGCATTGGGCAAAACGCTCATAGGTCTTGGCTTGGTCTATCTCCTGTCCTCTGTTTTCACCTATATGCAGGGAATATTCTCCGCAAAGCTTTCACAATACACAGTAAAGACCATGCGCAAAGACTTGTTTTCAAGCCTTGTAAGACTTCCTGTAAAATATCTCGATACCCACAGCCACGGCGATATAATGAGCCATATGACAAACGACGTCGAGAATATCTCCACAACTATCTCTCAGTCTATAGGCTCGCTCATCTCAGGTGTGCTGACCATAGTGGGAACAGTTGTCATAATGCTTCTGTATTCACCGCTTCTTACCCTTATCTCACTGTCTACAGTATTTCTCACCATATTCGTTTCAGGCGTTCTCACAAAGTATATGAAGAAATACTTCATCAAACAGCAGGTGCTTCTTGGCGAGATAAACGGCGAAGTGGAAGAAATGGTCGTTGGCTATAGAACGGTCGTTTCCTATGGCAAAGAGCAGGACGCTGTTGACAAGTTCGAGAAAATGAGCAACAATCTGAAAAAATGCGGCATAAAAGCTCAGATATTCGGCGGTGTAATGGGTCCTTGCATGAACTTAATATCCAATTTCGGCTTTATCCTTATCGCTGCATTTGGCGGCTGGTTCGCAATAAAAGGCTTTATAACAGTGGGAACTATTCAGGCTTTTATACTCTATTCAAAACAGTTCTCACGTCCTATCAATGAGATTGCAAACCAGTTTGCAAATATCCAGACCGCAATAGCAGGCGCAGAGCGTATCTTTGAGGTCATGGACGCTGATAAGGAAAATGACGAGGGCAAGGCTGACTTTGAAGTGGAAAACGTCAAAGGCGATATCGACTTCAAGCATATCGACTTCTCGTATGTTCCTGAAAAGCAGGTGCTAAAAGACCTCGATCTTGAAGTAAAAGCAGGTCAGAAAATAGCCATAGTCGGTGCAACAGGCTCAGGCAAGACCACTATAGTAAATCTTCTCACAAGATTTTATCCCGTTGACAGCGGTGAGATAACCATAGACGGTCAGAGCATTTACGATATCCCGAAAGACAAGCTCAGACGTTCCATAGCCATAGTTTTGCAGGATACAGTGCTTTTTAAGGACACCATAGAGGAGAATATCCGCTACGGCAGAGAAAATGCTACCCTTGATGAAATAAAGGCGGCGGCAAAGTTTGCGAACGCAGACGAGTTCATAGAAAGACTTTCCGAGGGTTACGACACAGTGCTTGCCGAGGGCGGCTCAAACCTTTCACAAGGTCAGCGTCAGCTTCTCTCCATAGCAAGAGCAGTGCTTGCCGACCCGAAGATACTTATTCTTGACGAAGCCACTTCCTCGGTTGATACCAGAACTGAGATGCACATTCAGTCCGCAATGGTGGCTCTTATGAAAAACAGAACGTCCCTTATCATTGCTCACCGACTTTCCACTATCCGTGATGCCGATAAGATAGTCGTTATCGACGGAGGACGTGTTGCAGAGCAGGGTAGCCATGAGGAGCTTATCGCCGCCAAGGGCTGTTACTACAGACTTTATCAGACGCAGTTCTCAGGCGTTAAGACCTGATAGGGTAAAATATTGCAAATGTTGGTATAATGTGGGCTGTCGAGGGCGCCAACCCCTACATGAAAATTGGCGGTCTTATCAAACAAATCAAAGCACAGGAAAACCTCTCCTGTGCCTTTTTTATGCGCAAAAAAAGGACGGCTCTCATAAGAAAGCCGTCCTTAATGTTATCTGAAATATTACTTTGTAACAAGTGCCAGAGTATCTCTAGCAATGAGAAGCTCTTCGTTTGTAGGGATAACGTAAACTTTTGTCTTAGAATCGTCTGTGGATATCTCCTTGAGGATTCCACGGCAGAGATTCTTTTCAGCGTCGATGTGGATACCGAGGATATCGAGATTTGAGCAAGCAGCAGCTCTTACCTCAGGTGCGTTCTCACCGATACCGCCTGTGAAGATAACAGCGTCAAGACCGTTCATTGCAGCAGCGTATGAGCCTATGAACTTCTTGATCTGATAAGCAAATATCTCGCTTACGATAAGCGCTCTCTCATTGCCCTCACTTGCAGCAGCCTGAATATCTCTGTTGTCAGAGCCGATACCAGAAAGACCAAGGAAGCCTGACTTCTTGTTCATGTATTCTGTCATCTGGTCAGGTGTAAAGCCCATTTTCTTCTCAACATAGTCAACAGCAGAAGGGTCAACAGAGCCGCAGCGTGTGCCCATTACAAGACCGTCAAGAGGAGTGAATCCCATTGATGTGTCAACAGACTTGCCGCCGTTGATAGCCGTGATAGAAGAACCGTTTCCAAGGTGGCATGAAACTATCTTAAGCTCCTCGATAGGCTTGCCCATTACTCTTGCAAGCTCGCCTGAAACGAATCTGTGTGATGTTCCGTGGAAGCCGTATTTTCTTACATGAAGATCAGTGTAGCACTCGTATGGCAGACCGTAGAGATAAGCCTTTCTTGGCATTGTTGAGTGGAAAGCAGTGTCGAATACGACTACCTGTGGTGTGCCTGCTGGGATAACTGCCTTGCAGGCTCTCAGTGCAAGAGCGTGTGGGTGGTTATGTACAGGTGCAAGCTCAGCCAGTGCGTCGATCTGGTCGATAACCTCGTCTGTTACAAGGCAGGTCTCCTTGAATACCTCAGCACCCTGAACTATTCTGTGACCAACGGCTGATATCTCAGACATAGAGTCGATTACCTTTGTTTCGCCTGATGTGAGTACCTCAACGAGCTTTTCAAAAGCCTCAGTGTGAGTAGGAAAATTGCAATCCTCCTCGATGTGTCTGCCGTCGCCTGTCTTTGCGCTCACATGGCCGTCGATACCGATACGGTCGCAGTTGCCCTTTGCGATAACAGACTCGTCCTTCATATCCAGAAGCTGATATTTAAGTGATGATGAACCTGCGTTTACAACTAAGATTTTCATTGGAAAAAATCTCCTCCCGATTATAATATGTCAGATAACGGGCTTGACTTTAAGCCCATAATATCATATACTTATAGTATATCAATATTAATGATAAATTTCAAGAGCTTTTTTCATAAATATACATATTGCACAATTTTTTTACTAGGGCTTAACATATTAGTATCATAATTCGCAGTAAGCTTTTGAAAGACGGAATAAAATAAGCATAGGGTAGAAAGAGGAGTAAAAAATGAAAATTGCGGGAATAGTTGCGGAATATAATCCGTTCCATAACGGACACAAATATCAGATACAAGCCACAAGACAGGCTGGCGCAGAGGGTATCGTCGCAGTAATGAGCGGCGATTGCGTGCAGCGTGGCTCAGCGGCTGTTTTCTCAAAATATGACAGAGCGCAGGCTGCTATAAGAAACGGTGCAGACCTTGTTATAGAACTGCCATGCCCGTTCTCATGTTCAAACAGTGAGGTCTTTGCAAGAAGTGCAGTAAGGCTTCTTGCAGGTCTTGGGGAGGACGTGGTAACGACCTTGTCTTTCGGCTGTGAAAGCGGTGATAGGAACGCCCTTGAACAGGCAGCTGAAATATCCGCAATGCTTGAAAATTCACAGCAGGTAAGAGAACTTTTATCTCAGGGAAAGTCCTACCCGCAGGCTATGTATGAAGCCTCCATAGGTCTTTATGGCAGAACCGCTGAAGAGATATTCTCCACACCAAATAACGTTCTTGCAGTGGAGTATATAAAGGCGGCAAAGCGTATAGCCCCATGGCTAGTGCCTTATGCCGTAAAGCGTGAAGCTGTCGCACATGATTCTCAGGCAGAGTCTGGTGATTTTGCTTCGGCTTCTCATATAAGAGAGCTTATAAAAGAGGGCGGTGAGTGGCAGAAATTTGTTCCATATGATTTTGAGGGCTGTAAGCCGTCCTTTACCCGGCAGGCAGGCAGAGAAATGCTTTTCAAGCTCTGCACAGCTTCAAGAGAAGATTTTCTAGCCCTACCTGACTGCGACGAACACCTTGCCAACAGATTTATGTCTGTCGTAAGCTCCTGCCCTGAAACTATGGATATCTTTGAACAGCGTATAAAGTCAAAGAATATCACCATGGCAAGAGTAAGAAGAATGGTCCTGCACCTTGTTCTCGGCATCAGAAAGGACGATATCAGACAAGTGCCATACGGCAGGATACTTGCCTTTAACCGCACAGGCACACGCATACTTGCGCAGGCTGAGAACAGAACTCTTGAGTATGATACCTCGCTGAAAAAGCTTGAGGATATCTCCGACTATGCAAAGCGTGTTGCTTTCCTTGAAAAGAACGCAGTAAGACTTAGAGAAACAGCGGCATACGGAAGATGTATTTCAAACGAGTATACAAGAAAGATAACCATAACCTGAGATAAACAGGAGGGCGGAACATGAGAAGAATGAAAGGTGCGGCAGGGCTTTTGACAGCTTTGCTCTTGGCTTTTCAGCTTTCGGCGCAGACTTTTGCACTTGCCAGCGAGGATAACGGCATAAAAGTCGTTCCCGTAAACTTTACCCATAACGGCTATAGCTATGAGATAGAGGGCGTGGCCAAAAGCACAGACGGTGACTATCAGATAAAGTCCCCTGCAAGACTAGCCGCCCGAAAGCTCCCATCCACCTATGACCCAAGAAGCTCAGGAGAGATCACAACAGTAAAAGATCAGGCTTCAACAGGTGCTTGCTGGGCATTCTCAGCCCTTGCCTGCGCAGAACAGGATCTTATCAAAAAGGGGCTTGAAAACCCCTCCGCAGGATTTTCCGTGCCTGCCTTGGTGCTGTCCTCAAATTCAGGCACAGCCACAGGTAAAGACGATTTTTCATCAGGAGGAAACTGGCTCTTTGCGGCCTCCGCCCTTGCAAATGGTCAGGGACTATGCTATGAGGATTACGAGCCGTTTTTAGAATCCGGCACAGAGAATATGATAGTTTCCGAAAATAAGAAAAACGTCAGCGAATACAGGCTGAATTATGTCATGGAGCTTTCAAGCACCACGCAGGTGAAGCGTAAAATAATGGAGCTTGGAGCAGTTTCTGCAAGCTATTTTGCAGGAAATGGCTATATGAATCATAACAATACTGCCTACTATGATCCCGACGCCTCAAAAAACACTATCATAAATCATTCCGTCACAGTTGTGGGCTGGGACGATAACTACAGTAAGGATAATTTCAGATATAAGCCTGCCAATAACGGCGCATGGCTTGTGAAAGGCTCGTGGGGCGCAGATCAGGACAATGACGGCTTCTATTGGGTGTCCTATGACGAAGCAGAGTTCGGACAGTTTTGCTGCTATGACTTTGAGGAAAGCTGTGATAATACATATCACTACAGCAAAATGACAGGCTATGTTGTGAACGCCAGCAATGACGGCTCTGTTTACGGTGCAAATGTTTTCACCGCTAAAGCCGATGAAAAGCTTGATAAAGCAGGCTTTATGTATGTGGGCAAAACGGGCAGTGCAGATTACACACTAAGCGTTTATACCGACGTTTCCGACAGCGACCCTATAGGAGTCCTTGAAACGCAGATAAGCGGCTCAGTGTCCGCAAACGGCTTTTATACAGTTGACTTTCCCGAGGATATCCTCCTTGAAAAGGGCGAGAAATATTCCATTTCAGTAAAATTCAGCGGCGACAGCGGCAGAGGATATCTCCTTGCAGAAAGCGACCGAACATCAAAGGCGCAGTCAGGGCAAAGCTATATTTCCCTTAACGGCAAATATTGGTCTGACGTTGGAGCAGATAAGACCGACTCCATAGGAAGTCTTTTTATCTATGCTTATACTGACGATACCGCAAAGCCCGATAAAAGTTCACTTGAAACCACCCTTGCGAAGTACGGCACCCTTGCAGGCTGTGAAAGGGAAGCAAACAATGCCCGAAAGGTGCTTGCAGACGAGAACGCTTCTAAAAATGATATCTCAAACGCACAAAAGCTCCTTATCTCCGCCGCAGAAGAACAGGACGAAGCCCTTGTTATAACCACAGAAGCCCAGTGGGAAAGCTTTGCAAAGCGTGTCAGCAGAGGCGAAAGCTTTGAGGGCAAGCTAGTCACCCTTGAAGGCGACCTTGACTTTGACGGAAAAACTATCACCCCCGTGGGCGATTCTGAAAACCCATTTATGGGCTATTTTGACGGCAACGGACACCTTATAGAAAACGCAGTTATCTCCTCAGAGGAATATTCAGGACTTTTCGCATACATAAAAAACGGTGCAGAGATAAATAACATCTCTCTGAAAAACTGCACAGTGAAAGGAGATTACGCAGGCGGAATAGTGGGTTTTTATCAAGGAACAGCCATAAAAGCCTGCACCTTTGACGGCACCGTGTCAGGAGAAGTCTATTCAGGTGGCGTCATAGGAAGACAATCCTGCGGTATCATAACAGAGTGTTCTTCAAACCTAAGGGAAAACAGCTCCGCCATTACAAATGCCTTTATAGGAGGCAGGGATATTGCCGTTTCCATTGTGAATGCATACGGCTGTTACAGCAATGACAGCGACAGCCTGGTTTCAAGCCTTTCTGCAAAAAATGCACTTTCTCAAGGGGCATATGCAATGAACACCTACGGTGAAAAGTTCAAAGACAGCGCAAAGTGGACAATTGACGGCACTCTTGTGCGCCAGACCTCATATAGCGAGCAGGCTTCCCATAAGATAACATTCTCCGCTGTGGCACAGACCATAGAAGTCTGCACCGACTATGCAGGCAAAGCCGTGTTCCCGAATGTGAACGTTCAGCAGGGCTACACCCTCGGCTGGTATCGTAAAGGCGAACCTGTGAACAGCAACACAGTTTTCACAGAAAACACCACAGTTTCCGCAAAAGTCACCCCAAGTGACAAAGCAAAGATAGATTATATCCTGAACGGTGGCGAAAACAGCCCCCTCAACCCTGATGAGCTTGGCGAGGGCGAAACCGCACAGCTTTCTGCCCCCACAAAAGAGGGCGCACAGTTCACAGGCTGGTATGCCGACTCACAGCTTGAGAGCGAGCCTATAACGTCCGTGAGCTTTTCAGACGGCTCAAAGACGCTTTATGCAGGCTGGAAAGCCAATACCTGCAAGGTCGATTTCACTGATATAAACGGCACAGTTTTGTCATCTCAGACCGTAGAATACGGCAAAAGTGCCGATCCGCCCAAAGCACCGACCATAAAAGGCAAACGCTTTACAGGCTGGGATAAAGACTTTTCAAAAGTCACAGCCCATATGACAGTGCAGGCGGTCTATACCGACAGAAAGCTTATAAAAGACTGCGAGATATCAGGCTTTAAAACACATATGACATTCACAGGCTATGAGCTTGCTCAAAGCAGTATAACGCTTTCCTATGGCGATACCACTTTGACAAATAATAAAGACTATACCATTGACTATGCCGATAATATAGCTGCAGGCAATGGCAAAATGATAATAACAGGCATTGGCGGATACAGCGGCGCTATAGCCAAAGTATTCGATATTCTTCCAAAGTCCGCCCAATTGACAAGCGTTTATTATGTTGATACGCTCTCCTACACAGGCAAGCCTATAAGACCCGACGTTATGGTAACGGACGGAGGAAAATTTCTTCTTCCTGAACATGATTATACTGTTTCTTATAGCTCAAATACAAAAATAGGCGTTGGAAAAATAATCATAAGCTTCATGGGCAACTATCAGGGTACGATAACAAAAACTTTTACCATTTATCCTGCAAAACAGGAGATACAATCTCTGCAAACAAGATATAAAGGCTTTTTTATCGACTTTGCTCAGAAAGGCTCAGCCACAGGATATGAACTGCAGTACAGTACACGCTCTGACTTTGCAGGTGCAAAAACCTTGCTCATATCCTCAAACAAAACGGATAAAAAGACAGTTTCAAACCTGACGGCAGGGAAGAAATATTATGTAAGAGTGCGTTCGTATACAATAGTCAGCGGCAAGCGTTATAACGGCGCATGGTCTGATACAAAGAGCGTGACCACCGCAAAATATGATATTGCCAAAGCTAAGGTCGCAGGAATAAAAAACAAGTCTTTCACAGGCAAGAACATCACCCAAAGCATAACGGTCACATATTCGGGCAAGACCCTTAAAAACGGCACAGACTATATAGTGAAATATTCCCGCAATAAGAATATAGGCACAGCTAAGGTAACAGTAACAGGAAAAGGCTCGTATGGCGGAGTGATAACGAAGTCTTTTGTCATCACCCCTGCAAGGCAGACCATACAAAAGCTTATGCCAGTGAAAAAAGGCTTTTATATAGACTATGCACAGAAAGGCTCTGCTACAGGCTATGAGATATCCTACGCTGAAAATATATCTTTCAGCGGTGCAAAGACAGTTAAGGTGACTTCAAATAAGACCGACAAAAAGACCGTAACAGATCTTAAAAGCCAAAAGACATATTTCGTCCGTGTGAGAAGCTATACAGCCACAGGTGGCAAGACCTACTTCGGACAGTGGTCTGATATAGCCAAAGTTTATACCAAATAATTATCCATGTTATCGGGAGGGATAGCAATGATCACAAAAACAAAGCTTGTAAAAAGAATGTTCTCATCGCTCTTGACAGCCGCACTTGCAGTTCCAATGACGGCTCTCACTGCCCATGCAACAGGGGAGGCTTTCTTCTATCCGCCTAAAAACCCCGTCATGACCGATCAGCAGTTTGAAGTGTCCGTGACATTTTCTGCAGATTCAGAGATAGGAAGCGTTCAGGCAAATATCGCCTATGACGATTCCGTTATAGAATTTGTGTCAAGCGACAACGCCTCAGGCGGCGGAGGAGTTCTTACAGTAAACGGATTTCCTGATACCCCATCTTCAGAAGTGGATTTCAGCTTTACGTTCAAAGGTCTGTCAGCAGGAAATGCAAATATAAGCCTGCAAAGCTGTCAGATATATTCCCCTGATTCAGAGCTTATCGGCTCGCCGACCGCCTATTGTGTCATAACAGTCGGAAGCGATAAGGTGGAAACCAAGACCGAAACAGAAACCACGACCACCACCGAAAAGACCACCACCACTACCACTAAGACCGCTCCTTCAAACGGCATACCCGATAAAGGCGTTCTTACAGCCCTGAAAGTGGATAACGGCGAGCTTTCTCCTGCCTTTGCCTATAATGTCTATAACTATACAGTGAACGTTGACAATTCCGTTACCAATGTTGAGATAGAGGGAACAACAGCAAGCCCCTCTGATTATATATGGTATACAGGCACAAGCGAGTGTCAGGTGGGCGAAAATGTACGAACCATAACCGTCACAGACGTTGACGGCAACGCCACAACCTATACTGTCACCATAATAAGAGCCGCAGGCGGAGATGAACAGCAGACCCAGACCGCCCAAAAGAAAAACAGCTCCGATACTTCATCTGCCGTGTCCAAAAACGCAAATGTTATGGACCAGTATAAAAAGATGCTCAATACCGCCCTTGCTATCGTCCTTATTGTCCTTGTTATTGCACTTGTCGTAATAATTATCTGGATAAGAGGAAAGATCAAAGGCGGCAAAAAGGATAAATAAGTTCTGTATAAAGAGATGATAAACAGCCAAAAGTGGCGTATCAGCGTGCTTTTGGCTGCTTGTGACAGCATTTTTCACTCTGCTTACACGAATACACATTTTTTTTACAAAAATCACACAAAAACAAGTATAATTTCGACACCTGCCAGAGTATAATGTGAATATGCTGATGGTGATTCAGTTTAGAGAGTGGCTCCAATAGGGGCTGCTTTTTTTATGCTCCAAAAACTTTTTTCATGAATTCTTCTGTGGAGATGACCCCGCTGCGATTGAATCTGTAAAGACCAAAAAGGCAGCGCTCATCTTCTTTTTTTATTATATTTATTTTTTCCTCTACTCCAAGACTAGCCTCAAACCCCATGTTCTTTACGAGCCGACTTGCACTTTCGCAGGTTATGCCGAAAGGATAGGTGTAAACGTTTGGCTGAAAACCACAGTGTTCATCGCAAAGCGTTTGTAGCTTCGTGGTGTCCTTAAGAAATATCTTTCGGTAATCCTCGTAGCTTTCACCCTCCAGCTGACCGACTCCACGCCTGCCCTCAAGATTGTGCATATCGTAAGAGTGATTGCATATCTCCACATGACCGCTGTCACGAAGCACCGAAACGTCCTGCCAGTCAAGATAAGAGTAAGCAGGATCAGGCTCAGCCTCCTCGCAGGCAGCGTCAGTGTAAGCCCCCACAATAGATACAGTGGCTTTCATATCGTATTTTTCAAGAAGCGGCAGAAGATATTCTCTGTAGTTGTAAGTGCCGTCATCAAATGTCAGTATGATAGGCTTCTCAGGCAGCTCGCCCCCACGCTTCACATATCTTATAACGTCATTTACAAAAACAGTAGTGTAGCCGTTCTGCTTCAGATAAAGCAGATCCTTTTCAAGCTCGATAGGCGTTATGACATACTCACCGCTGCGATCTTCGTTTTTTACGATGCTGTGATACATTATGATCGGAAGCTTTATCCCATCTGTTTTTTCTTCTTTTGCAAAGGTCGGCATAACAGCCACCGCCGCCAACATAGAAAGCACAGCTATAACGCAAAGCATCACCCTTTTTCTTATCCTTAGACTTATGTACATATTTTATTTACCCCCTTTTTTACCTATTCTTATTCACCTCCATATCATTAATTGCATCATAAGTTCACAAAAAATATGCTTGTGGTACTTGAAATAATTGTGCAATTATGATATAATAAACACGTAATATCGCAGTGTTGTGTGCTGCGTTAAAAACAAGTTCATAAGGGGGAACTGTATATGAAAACGTTGCGTTCAAAGCTGCTTTTGGCAATGCTTTCAATCGCACTTATCATCACGGTGCTGCTCAGCTTGGTTTCCGTGTATTTTATAAACGTTTCTGCAAAGGATACGCTCAAAAGCACCGCTGAACCACTGGCTGTTCAGGCGGCTAAGAATTTTGACTCGACTATCAGCTCTTATACGAATAATATAGTTTCGACCGTAAAGTCTGATTCTTTTTTAGGGGCAAAAACTGACGCTGACAGACTAAAGGCGGTAAAAAGTGGCTTTGCAGACAACACAGGCTTCTATCTGAATTTTACGGTTTTTGACAGCAACGGCATTGTGCTTGCAACAGATAATGAAATGGTATCGTCATCAGTTGAAAAGAAGCACATCATAAGCGCTTGCGAAAGAAGCTCGGCTTATATAACCAATATATATTCCTTTGGCGGTAAGAATTATTTTTCTATACTTGCTTCAACAAAGTCTGGCAACACAGAACAAAAAGTCGCTTGTATTACCATTCAGAGCGATATGCTTGTCAATGCTCTTAATGAATATACCTTCGGAAAATCCGGCTATGTTTATCTTGTTGGTAAAGACGGAGAGATCCTTCTTCATAAGGATACAGATCAGATAGGTAAAAATGCCCTTGAAATCGGTAAGAAAGATGAAGAATATACGGAAGTGACAAATGCCGTTGAGAAAATACTTGCAAATAATAGCGGTACAACAGAGTATAAATTTAAGGATAACAATTATATCGTGGGCTATTATGGTTCGTCATATTTTGACGGTACTGTCGTCATGGTTACAAATGTTGCCGACTTCACCACTGCAAGCTCCAGCGCACTTACTAATATCATTGTAATGGGCGTTGTGCTTATGTGCCTGACGGTGCTGTTCTCTCTGCTTTTTGCAAAGAGGATAACAAAGCCTATCATTTCTACCACAAACAGACTTCGTTCTCTCGCACAGGGCAACCTTACCGACCCTGTTGACGTGTGGTATTCAAAGGACGAGCTTGGCGTCCTTTCAAACTCTCTGGAAGAAACTATCGTCTGCCTCAGACAGTATATCAACCTTATCACAGTGGCTCTTACCCAGATATCCGAGGGCAACCTTTGCCATAGAATGGAAGGTACTTTCAAGGGCGACTTCTATAAGATAAAGAGTACGTTTAACGAGATACTCGACTCTCTGTCTGATACCTTTGCTTCTATCAATATGTCAGCCGAGCAGGTGAACTCAGGAGCGGTTCAGGTGTCAAATATCGCACAGTCTGTATCACAGGGTTCTACACAGCAGGCTTCTGCAATCGAGGAGCTTTCCGCTACCCTCAGTGATGTTTCAAAGCAGATAACTCAGAACTCTGAGGACTCTAAGAACGCTTATAATATCGTGCTTAAGAATACCGAAGCCGTTGACAACTGCAACAGCGATATGGGCAACATGGTAAATGCCATGAATGCTATCCATACAGCTTCCGATGAGATCTCAAAGATAATCAAGGTCATTGACGAGATCGCATTCCAAACAAATATCCTTGCCCTTAACGCCGCCGTAGAGGCCGCAAGAGAGGGTTCAAAGGGCTTTGGCGTGGTAGCAGACGAGGTAAGACGTCTGGCATCAAGATCAGCCGAAGCCGCAAAGCAGACCGCTTCACTTATCGAAAACCAGTCTGCCGCTGTTTCAAAGGGCTCTAAGATAGCCGAAGAAACTGCTGATTCACTGAACAATATCGTAAGCAATTCAAATACTATAAAGGATCTCGTAAAGAATATCTCAGACGCTTCTGAGGCACAGGCAGAAGCTATCGTTCAGGTAAATACGGGAGTAGACCAGATATCAGCCGTTGTATCAGCCAATACCTCGACTGCAGTCGGTTCAGCTTCCGCAAGTGAAGAGCTTTCAAGCCAGTCGCTCATACTAAAGAATATGATAGCACGTTTCAAACTTAGCGAGAACAGTGAAAAGGATAAGAAAGAGCATCAGACTTCAAGGTTCACATATATTGACGATGAGCCGGAAGGCGAGGCCACCCCTGAGGAAACTCAGCAGGATATCACTCCTTCCGACGAAGCCGATATAGAAGATTTCAGCACAAGCGATAAGTATTGATATCGTTGATAATGATAGAATTTCATTGAAAGGACTTGGTAAAATGAAGAAAAGAATAGGCATACTCACAAGCGGAGGAGATTGTCCGGGACTTAACGCAACTATCAGAGGCGTTGCAAAGGCTTGCTATGAAAAGTTCGGCGAGGACGTTCAGATAGTAGGTATCGAGGACGGCTATTACGGACTTATCAATAATATGTGCAAAGAAATGAAGCAGTCTGACTTTTCTGGTATCCTTACCACAGGTGGAACTATTTTCGGCACAAAGAGAACGCCTTTCAAGAAAATGCAGGTCATCGAAGAAGATAACGTGGATAAAGTAAAGGCTATGAAAGAAACCTATAAAAAGCAGAAGCTCGATTGCCTGCTCACCTTGGGCGGCAACGGCACTCATAAGACCGCTAACCTCCTTTCAACCGAGGGACTTAACGTTATCGGCCTGCCAAAAACTATCGACAACGATATCTGGGGCACAAGCGTAACATTCGGCTTCCATACCGCAGTGGATACCGCCACAGACGTTATCGACAGACTTCATTCCACAGCCAATTCCCACGGAAGAATACTCGTTGCAGAAATAATGGGCAATAAAGCCGGCTGGCTCACCCTCTATTCAGGCATCGCAGGCGGTGCAGATATGATAGTCATTCCTGAAATACCATATGATATCGAAAAGCTTGCCGCTGCCTGCGAAAAGAGAGAATCAAAGGGATTTTCTATCCTCGCCGTAGCTGAGGGTGCTTTTGATAAAGAAGAGGCAAAGCTTAAAAAGAAGGAAAGAGCAAGACTCCGTGCAGAGCAGGGCCTTACAACTGCTACCCCTAGAATTGCAAAGCAGATAGAAGAGCTTACAGGCAGAGAAACAAGAGTTTGCGTGCCTGGTCATATGCTCAGAGGCGGCAGTCCGTCAGCTTACGATAGAGTTCTCGCCACAAAGTTCGGCGTCCATGCCGCAGAGCTTATCGCAGCCGATAAATACGGCTATGCAGTGGCAATGATAAATGAAGTTGTGTCAGAAAACCCACTTTCAGAAGTCGCAGGCAAAACAAAGTTTGTCCCTGCCGACCACCAGCTCGTCAAGACCGCAAAGGCTCTCGGCGTCGCTTTCGGTGACTGATAAATGCAAAACAAAAGCGGTGCAGCCTAAACTGTGCCGCTTTTTATGTTTGTTTCCGTAGAGGCGACCCGAGGTCGCCCACCTAATCTCCGACAAATCATATGCTTGCCACAAAACCTATAACATAAAAAAAGCTCCGCATTTCTGCGGAGCTTTTCTTGTATCTATCTTAGCCTATGAGCCAGTCATACATTTCCTGATATTTGTTAGCAGAAGCCTGCCATGAGAAATCCTGTGCCATTGCAGATTTGATAAGTCCGTTCCATTCGTCACGTCTGTCATCAAATATGTACTTTGCGAACATAACAGTGTTGTACATCTCGTGTGCATTGTAGTTTGCAAAGCTGAAACCAGTGCCGGTCCTCTCAAACTGATTGAACGGCTGAACAGTATCTCTCAAACCGCCAGTTTCACGAACGATAGGCAGCGTGCCGTAACGCAGTGACATAAGCTGTGAAAGTCCGCATGGCTCAAAAAGGGACGGCATAAGGAATGCGTCAGCGGAAGCGTAAATGCGGTGGCTCATTTCCTCACTGTAGTAAATGTTAGCGGAAACCCTGTCAGGATACTTTCCTGCAAACCAGCGGAACATATCCTCATATTTCTGCTCGCCCGTGCCAAGCACAACGAACTGTATGCCCTGTTCGCACATTCTTTCCATCATGTATGCAATAAGGTCAAAGCCCTTCTGATCTGTCAAACGGCTAACAATGCCTATCATAAAGCGGTTGTCGTCCTGCGCAAGACCAAGCTCAGCCTGAATTGCTCTCTTGTTGTGTATCTTCTTCTCAAGCACGTTGTCATAATTGTATCTTACAACAATGTTCTTGTCCGTGTCAGGGTTGTAATCAACATAGTCGATACCATTTACGATACCACGAAGATCGTTAGCCCTTGCCCTCATAAGTCCGTCAAGACCCTCGCCGTAGAACTGCGTCTTTATCTCCTCTGCGTATGTGTTGCTGACAGTTGTGATAGCGTCAGCATAAACAAGACCGCCCTTGAGCATATTTCCATCAACGCCCGTTCTCAGCTTGTCGATAGTGAAGTAGTAGTCAGACAGACCGGATATCCTCTTGAACTGCTCAACGCCGTCATTTCCCTGGAATTTCAGATTGTGTATAGTCATAACAGTCTTTATGCCGCGGAAGAAATCTCCCCCTGCAAAGCTGTCATGAAGATATACAGGTATAAGACCCGTCTGCCAATCGTGGCAGTGTATAACGTCAGGACGGAAATCAAGAAGCGGCAGAGCAGAAAGCACAGCTCTGTCAAAGTACATGAACTTTTCTATATCCCAGTGATGCTCAGTGTAAGGCTTGTCACCGGTGAAATAATGTTCGTTGTCGATAAAATAGAACGTAACGCCATCATAAACGCATTCAAGCACGCCCACATATTGGCTCTGACCTGCAAAGTCCATGTAGAAATGCGTTTTGTACTGCATCATGTCTTTCCACTGCTGTTTCATGCAGGAATATTTAGGAAGAATTACTCTGACATCATAATACCTCTTGTCAAAGCACTTAGGCAGAGAGCCAACAACGTCAGCAAGACCGCCTGTCTTGATAAACGGAACACACTCCGAAGAAGCGAACAAAACTTTTTTCATATTCAAGTTATCCTTTCCGACTTAATTTCTTGAATTTTCAGGGCAATAATTATCGCTATTGCCAATGTGTACATAACAATTATAACACTTTTTGTTGAAAACGTCAAGAGCAAAACCTCGTTTGCACCATAAAAGCGCAGTGATGAAAAATTAATAATTAAAAGTAGACATAAGCCTCTTTGTGTGGTATAATAAAGTGTCAAAGTATAATTATCAGATATAGGAGAGTTAAAATGATAACAGTATCAAACGTAAGCCTTTCATTCGGTGGTCAGCTTCTTTTCAAGGACGTTGACCTTAAATTTACAAACGGCAACTGCTATGGCATAATCGGTGCAAACGGTGCAGGAAAGTCAACATTTCTGAAGATCCTCTGCGGTGAGATAGAGCCTACCACAGGCGAGGTAGTGATCTCAAAAGAGGACAGACTTTCAGTGCTTCGTCAGGATCACTTTGCATTTGACGAGTATACAGTTCTTGAAACTGTAATAATGGGCAATAAGCGTCTTTATGAGATAATGAAAGAAAAGGACGAGCTTTACGCCAAGGAGGACTTCACCGAGGAGGACGGCGACAGAGCAGGACAGCTTGAAAGCGAGTTCGCAGAATTAAACGGCTGGGAAGCTGAGTCTGACGCTTCAAAGCTCATTCAGGGTCTTGGTCTTTCCGAGGATATCCTCTATTCACAGATGTCCACCCTCTCAGGTAACGAGAAAGTCAAGGTGCTTCTTGCACAGGCACTTTTCGGCAATCCTGATATTATCATGCTGGACGAGCCTACCAACCACCTTGATATCGACGCTATAAGCTGGCTTGAGGACTTCCTTGCCGACTATTTCGGAACTGTCCTCGTTGTATCCCATGACAGACACTTCCTTAATAATGTTTGTACCCATATCGTGGATATCGACTATACAAAGATAAAAATGTATGTTGGTAACTACGAGTTCTGGTATGAGTCCTCACAGCTCATGCAGAGAATGATAAAGAACCAGAACAAGAAAGCCGAGGAGAAGATCAAGGAACTCCAGGAGTTCATCAACCGCTTCTCAGCAAACAAATCAAAGTCCAAGCAGGCTACCGCAAGAAGAAAGCTTCTTGATAAGCTCACAGTCGAGGAAATGCCTGCCTCATCAAGAAAATATCCTTTCATAGGCTTTAATATGGATAGAGAGCTTGGAAAAGACGTCCTCAAAGTCAACGGCATATCCAAAACAGTTGACGGAGTAAAGCTCCTCAATAATGTTTCCTTTACCCTCAGCCGTACCGATAAGGTCGCTTTCATCGGCGAGTCCGAGCAGGCTATCACAATGCTTTTCAAGATACTTGCAGAGGAAGAAGAGCCTGACGAGGGTAGCATTAAGTGGGGCGTTTCCACATCACGTTCATATTTCCCTATCGACAATTCAGCCTACTTCAACGACAATGACGAAAGCATCGTTGACTGGATAAGAAAATATTCCACTTCCGAGGTAACAGATACCTACCTCAGAGGATTCCTCGGCAAAATGCTTTTCTCAGGGGACGAGATATATAAGCCTGTAAAAGTTCTCTCAGGCGGTGAAAAGGTAAGATGTATGTTCAGCCGAATGATGCTCTTCGGCTCAAACGTTATAATGCTTGACAGACCTACCAACCACCTCGATCTTGAGTCTATCACAGCCGTAAATAACGGACTTAGAGATTTCAAAGGCGTCGTAATTTTCGCATCTCATGACCATGAAATAGTTCAGACAGTTGCAAACAGAATAATTGAGATAACCCCCGACGGCTGTATCGACAGACAGGGAACTTATGAGGAGTTCCTTGATTGGCGACGTGAGCGTGGCATGAAGTCATTTATAGAGTAATTTTATTATGGAGAAGTATCCAAAATGGCAAAAATGAAAAACGTGACCGTAAGAGGTTACAATATTGATGACGTTCCTGCAATGGCAGAGATATGGAACGAAGTTGTAAAAGAGGGCAATGCCTTCCCACAGAAAGAGACCCTCGACTATGAGGGTGCAAAAAAATTCTTTGCATCACAAACATTCTGCGGTGTTGCAGAGTATGAGGGCGAAACTGTAGGAATGTATATCCTCCACCCTAATAACGTTGGCAGATGCGGACATATCGCAAACGCAAGCTATGCCGTAAAAAGCACCTGCCGTGGAAAAGGAGCAGGCAAGGTCATAGTCGAACATTGTCTTTTCATAGCAAAGCAGAAAGGCTTTAAGGTGCTCCAGTTCAATGCCGTTGTTGCATCAAACGTCAAGGCGGTAAAGCTTTACGAAAACCTCGGCTTTGTTAAGATCGGCACTGTACCGAAGGGCTTTGAAAACAAAGAGGGCGTCTTTGAGGATATCATTCTTTTCTACCACACTCTTTGATTAGTGAGGAGTGAGGAATGAAGGTATCGCCTGAGGCGATGATATTTTTTGAATATTGAATTTTTATGGGTATTGAAAGGTGAAAGAAGTATGTTAAAAGTAGCAAATATTTTTTCAAATGATATGGTGCTCCAGCGTGACAAGAACATAACAGTCTGGGGACTTGGGGACGAGGAAAGAACTGTCACAGTTACTCTTAACGGCGTGTCAGTCCAGACGCAGGTCTGCGACGGCAGGTGGACAGCCGTCCTCCCTCCAATGAGTGCAGGCGGAGAGTACGAAATGACAGTTTCAGACGGCTGTACAGAGAAAAAATTCTGCCGTATCATGATAGGCGAAGTGTGGTTCTGCGGCGGTCAGTCAAATATGGAGCTTGAACTTCAAAACGCAAAGGGCGGCAAAGAAGTCCTCGAAAACCTCACCCCTGATTGCAACGTAAGATTTTATTACACTCAAAAGCGTGGCACTCTTGACGAAATGTTCTATGAAGACGAAAACAATACCGCATGGTCGCAGGCTTCAAAGGATAATTCAAGGGCATGGAGTGCAGTCGGCTTCTTCTTTGGAAGAAAGCTTGCCAAAGACCTTGGCGTAACAGTAGGACTTATCGGCTGTAACTGGGGCGGCACATCAGCCTCCGCATGGGTAGACAGACCGACCCTTGAAAACAACGCTGAAATAAGAAGCTACATAGACGAGTATGAAAAACGTATTGAGGGCAAAACTGTCGAGGAGCAGATAAAAGAATACAGAGATTATCAGAAATTTGAGCGTGTGTGGGATAAAAAATACGGGGAGCTTCTGCAAAAAGACCCAACAATGAGCTGGGAGAAAGCAAACGAGATCCTTGGCGATAAGAATTGGCCGGGTCCAATAAACTGCGTAAACCCATTCCGTCCAACAGGACTTTTTGAGACCATGGTGTCAAGAGTTTGTCCTTATACAATAAAAGGCTTCCTCTATTATCAGGGCGAGTCTGACGACCATAAGCCGGACAGCTATTACACCCTCCTCACATCTCTTATCAGGCTTTGGAGAGAGAAGTGGGGCGACGACGAGCTTCCGTTCATAATCGTCCAGCTCCCAATGTTCAAATATGCCGCCGACCCTGATTATAAGCATTGGTGTAAAATAAGAGAAGCACAAATGAGAGCATATAAGACAGTGAAAAATACAGGAATAGCTGTTATCTCAGATTGCGGCGAGTTCAACGAGATCCACCCAAAGAATAAAGTACCCGTTGGCGAAAGACTTTGTTTGCAGGCAGAAAAGCTTTTCTACGGCATGGACGTAAAAGCATTCGGTCCTATCTATAAGTCGCTGGAGTATAAAAATGGCGGTATAGAGCTTAGCTTTGACCATGCCGAAAATGGCTTTGTAGTAAAGGGCGAAGCACAGGGCTTTGAGATAGCAGGCAAGGACGAAGAGTTCGTAAAAGCCGATATCACTATAAATGGCAGCAAAATTTTCATCAAATCAGACGCCGTTGAAAAACCTCTGTATGCAAGATATAACTGGTTCAACTATTGCGAGGTAACTATCTTCAACGAAACAGGCATACCACTCGCACCATTCAGAACAGAAAAATAATACAAGAACGTCCCCTGAATGGGGGCGTTTTTTGTAGGGGACGGCGCCCTCGACGTCCCGCTCATCAAACTTTTTTTGTTTTGCAGAAATCTGACACCCCGCTTTTTTTGCACTTCAACGTTTTCGATTTTTTTTACGAATTTTTTTGTAATTCGTAAAAATATGGGTAGGGGCGAACAATGTTCGCCCGTTTTGTTCACCGCAAACCACCTGCCTTGACCGTCGCCCCATAAAACGCATTTCCAACGTTAATAAAATATTTATAATTAAAACTCTTGGCAAAATCTCCGCTGTGTGGTATAATAGAAGATATATAAATGAATTTGGAAAGGCTGGTCTTATTAATGAGAGCTGTTGTTACGGTTATAGGTAAGGACGCTGTAGGTATCCTTGCAAAGGTAAGCACAAAGTGTGCAGAATATAATGCGAATGTTATCGAGGTCACTCAGTCAGTTTTGCAGGACCTCTTTGCTATGATAATGCTTGTTGACATCACAAAGCTCAACTCCGATTTTGCTACCATGGCAGACGGACTTACAGAGCTTGGTCAGACAATGGGTGTTAAGATACACACAATGCACGAGGATATTTTTAACTGTATGCACCATATCTAAAGAGGAGATTTCTGTAAAATGATTAATACATATGACGTGTTGGAAACGATACGAATGATACAGGACGATTGTCTTGATATTCGTACTATCACAATGGGCATTTCTCTGCTTGATTGTATCGACAGCGATATAAACGTTGCCTGCGAGAATGTCTATAAGAAGATAACCGCAAAAGCCGCAAGACTTGTTGAGGTGGGCGAGCAGATAGAAAAGGAGCTTGGGATCCCGATCATAAATAAGAGAATTTCCGTTACCCCTATCGCTATCGTGTCTGCTGCCTGCAAGTGTTCACCTGTTCCATTTGCACACGCTATGGACAGAGCCGCAAAGGACGTTGGCGTAAACCTTATCGGTGGATATACAGCCCTCGTTCCAAAGGGCTTCTCCGCAGGCGATATCGAGCTTATCAAGTCTATCCCAGAGGCACTTGCTACTACTGAGAGAGTATGTTCCTCTGTAAATATCGGTTCAACAAAAACAGGTATCAATCTGGACGCCTGCAAAATGATGGGTGGCGTTGTAAGAGAGTGTGCAGAAAGAACAGTTGACTCTGCCTGCTTTGGCGCAGCAAAACTCGTTGTTTTTTGTAACGCAGTTGAGGATAACCCGTTCATGGCAGGTGCTTTCCACGGCGTTGGCGAGCCTGATTGCATGATAAACGTGGGCGTATCAGGTCCTGGCGTTGTAAGAGCCGCCTTGAGAAAATATCCTGACGCTGATATCACAAAGATATCTGACGTTATCAAAGAGATTTCATATAAGATAACAAGAGTAGGTCAGCTCGTTGGAACTATCGCTTCCAAGCGTCTTGGCGTTCCATTCGGTATCGTTGACCTTTCACTCGCACCAACTCCGGCAGTAGGCGACTCTGTTGCCCATATCCTCGAGGAAATAGGTCTTGAAAAGTGCGGTACACATGGCACAACAGCAGCCCTCGCACTGCTCAATGACGCAGTTAAAAAGGGCGGTGTAATGGCTTGCTCAAGAATAGGCGGTCTTTCAGGTGCATTTATCCCTGTTTCTGAGGACGCAGGCATGATTGATGCCGCAAAGAGCGGTGCTCTCTGCATCGAAAAGCTTGAGGCAATGACCGCTGTATGCTCAGTTGGTCTTGATATGATATGTATTCCGGGCGATACCCCAGCCGATACTATTTCAGCTATCATCGCAGACGAAGCTGCTATCGGTATGGTAAACAACAAGACCACCGCCGTAAGAGTTATCCCTGCTATTGGCAAGGGCGTTGGCGAAGAACTTGATTGGGGCGGACTTTTTGGATGCGGACCTGTTATGCCGCTCAAAAAAGAGTCACCTTCCAAGTTCATCAATCGTGGAGGACAGATCCCTGCACCACTCCATTCTCTCAAAAACTAAATTTTCACGGCGGCAGAGCAATTCTGCCGCTGTTTTTGGTAAGGAGGAAAACAGATTGAAACGCTGTATGTTTGCAGACTTCACCTTTAAAATACCCTTTGAGGAGCGTATAAGACTTATAAAAGAGAACGGCTTTGACGGTGTAATGCTTGGCTTTTCTGACGGACTAAAATACACACAGTATGATATTGTACGAAATTTTGGACTGGAAATAGAAAACGTCCATTCACAGTTTGATCGCATGAACGCCCTTTGGACAATATGCCCGGAGAGCGAATATATCCTCCAACGAACACTTGAATGTGTAAGAGTGTGCGGTGAAAACGGCATAAAAATCATGATATGCCACCCCACTGACGGACTTGTTCCACCTGAGGTGTCACGTTTCGGCATAGAGAATTTTGCCAAGATAATACAGTGCGGAGAAGAAAACAGCGTCGATATCGCCTTTGAGAATATCCAGCTCCCGCAGTTTCTTGACGTGCTTTTTGACCAGTTCGGAAATCATGATAACGTGAAATTTTGCTATGACACAGGTCATGAGAATTGCTTCTCAAAGAATACCGATTGCCTGACGAAGTTTGGAAGCAAGCTTGCCTGCCTGCATATCCACGATAACGACGGCAACACCGACGGACACATGATACCATTTGACGGCAACCTGAACTTTGAGAAATTTCTCAGAAAGCTCAAAAACATCGACCACCAGCCACCATTGTCATTAGAGCTTTATATGTCAAAGTCCACCATGTACCGAAATGCTGCACCTGACAGCTTTGTAAGACGTGCGGCAGAAGCGGCTAAACAGCTTGAAAAGCTTTACAATTCTATATAAGTACAAATTTCTGTACAGATAGGAGAACCTATGAAAACTCTTATAGATATGCACACCCACACAGGCTTTTCCCCAGATGGTGAGGGAACTGTAGAACAGTCTTTAGCAAAAGCCAAGGAGCTTGGCTTGGCGGCATTTGCCATAACTGACCATTGCGATTGCAATTTCCGCTACAAAGCCGACCATTACGGTGACCCTGAAGCCCTGAAAGACGGCATGATGTACGGCTCAGGGGAGTATGCCCCCGCAAGCATAGTCGCCCAGTATGAAGCTGCCCAGCATCTGGAGGGTTTAAATTTTCTCTGCGGAATAGAGCTTGGTCAGCCTTTGCAGGATATAGAATTTGCCGAAGAGATAGCCTCCGACAAACGTCTTGATTTTATCATCGGCTCACATCATCAGAATAAAGGCAAGGACGATTTCTATTGGATAGAGTACAAAAATATGGACTTGTCGCAAACCTATGCTCTCCTTGACGACTATTTCAAAGAAATGCTTGAAATGTGCAAATGGGGCAAGTTAGACGTTTTAGGACACCTCACCTATCCTCTGCGATATATCCAAGGAGATTGCGGTATACAAATAGATCTTTCTACATATGAAGATATTATCAGAGAAATTTTTTGTACACTTATCCAAAAAGGCAAGGGCATAGAGATAAATGTGTCGGGATTAAGGCAAAAATACGGCAAGCCCCTCCCGGACCTTGGCTATGTGAAGCTCTACAAAGCCCTCGGCGGCGAGATATTGACCATAGGCTCAGACGCCCACTGCACCGCAGATATCGGCAGAGATATTTCCGCAGGCGTAGAAATGGCGCAGGCGGCAGGCTTTAAGTATCTGACCTATTTCAAAAAGCATGAGCCGAAGTTTATCAAGATAGAAATATGATATCATATCAAAGCGCCGCGATTCTTGCTTTGCAGGGATAGGGCGTTTTGTTTTGCCGGTAACATTTAGCCCACCGATACATATAATTATATATAACTCTATCAGGTATAGTCCCACAGGAGGTATCCATATGAAAAAAACAGTTTTCCTCTGCGTCGGCGGTGACGCAAGACAAACATATACAGCTCAGACTCTCACTAAAATCGGCAGGGTCTATACTTACGGCATGGACGATAAAGGCGAGGACACTATCCCCCTCGCTCATCTCGATCAGCTCACCGAAAAGGCGGACGTTCTCGTACTTCCTCTCATGAAAGCTGACGGGCTGGATATCTCTTCTAGCCGTAATGTAAAGGTATCATGCAGTGACGTTTCAACGCATTTAAAGAAAAATGCACTCGTGGCAGGCGGTCTGCTCCGCCGTGATCAAATAGAATATTTCTCCTCTCTCGGCTTCGATGTTAAGGATTATTATAAGCGAGAGGAGCTTGTTATAAGAAATTGTATCCCCACGGCGGAGGGCGCTTTGCAAATAGCCATGCAGGAGCTTGCTGTCACCGTGAACGGTTCCACCGTCCTGGTTATTGGCTATGGCAGAGTAGCAAAAGCCTGCGCTAAGCTTTTTCGGGCTGTCGGCGCAGATGTGACTATATCCGCAAGAAAGCTTTCTGCGCTTGCAGAAGCTGAGGGCGCAGGCTATAAAGCAGAACTTATCACAGCTCTTGCGGAAAACATTTCGGGGTATACTATAATAATAAACACCGTCCCTGCCATGATACTTGATGAAAAGCTTTTGGGCGTAATGGATAAAAACTCTCTTATCATAGACCTTGCCTCCCGACCTGGCGGAGTAGATCATGAAACTGCCGCAAAGCTGAACAGGCGTGTGGTATGGGCATTGGGACTTCCAGCCAAAGCCGCACCTATGACTGCAGGAGAGATAATCGCCCGAACAGTCACGGACATTTTGAATGAAAGGGGAACAAAGAATGTCACTTGACGGCATACGAATAGGCTTTTGCATGACCGGCTCCTTCTGCACCTTTGAAAAGGCATTTGCCGCCGCAGAACGGCTTGTGCAGCAGGGCGCAAAGCTTGTGCCAATAATGTCTTTCAACGCCGCATCTATATCTACACGTTTTGGCACAGCGGAAGAAAACATCAAACGCCTTGAAACCATAGCAGGTCGCAAGGTCATACGCACCATAGAAGAAGCCGAGCCGATCGGACCGAAAAAGATGTGTGATATCATGGTAGTAGCACCCTGCACCTCAAACACGGCAGCAAAGCTTGCTCTTGGCTTGACGGACACTCCAGCCACCATGGCGGTAAAAAGTCACCTGAGAAATGCTCGTCCCGTGGTCATCGCCATATCGACAAATGACGCACTGGCAGGGTGTGCTAAAAACATAGGTTATCTGCAAAATCTGAGAAACTACTATTTCGTACCATATGCGCAAGACAACTGCGAAAAGAAGCCAAACTCCATAGTGGCTGAATTTGAACTCATACCCGAAACTATTCAGTCGGCTCTTGAAGGGATACAGCTTCAGCCTATCATAAGGGTAAAATAACGCAAAGCTCTCCGAAACGCTCGGGGAGCTTTTTTTGCATTCACACATCTCTGATAACCGCACCCCTACAGATATTCGGGCAAGTCCTGCCGCCGCAAAATCGCTTCGCTCGGTGCTTGGGGGCAGCTTTGCTCATTCCTAATTCCTAATTCCTCACTCCTCACTCCTCACTTCTTCCTCCCCTTGTGCAATCTGCTTTATAACAAGTCTAAACTTTGTTCACATTCACGAAAGAAAATTTTCTTTCCACCCTTGCTATTTATGTGAAAATAGTATATAATTATCTTATGCGGTTGATATATTTTGTGTAAATGATACATATAATTATACTGCATATCACATTAAGCCGTCCAACGGCATAGATTGGAGCGATCAACTTGAAAAAATACGACAGCACAAAAATAAAAAATATTGCTATTGCAGGTCAGGCAGGTTCTGGAAAGACCTCTCTGACTGAGGCACTGCTATATAAAAGCGGAGCTACTGACAGGCTCGGCAAGATAACTGACGGAAACACTGTTTCTGATTATACCCCTGATGAGATAAAGAGAAAATGTTCTGTTTACACATCTCTTTCTTCTTTGGAAACTGGCGAGTTCAAGGTAAATCTTCTTGATACTCCCGGTATGTTCGATTACGAGGGCGAAGCTGTTGAGGGCATTGCCGCAAGCGGTTGCGTACTCATTACTGTATCAGGTAAATCAGGCGTTCGTGTAGGTACTCACAAGGCTTATGACCTTGCAAAGGAAATGGGCAAGCCTACAATGTTCGTTGTAACAAAGCTTGATGACGATAACGCAAACTTCAATAACGTTCTTACTCAGCTCAAAGCAGAGTTCGGACCTACAGTTTGCCCTGTTGTTGTGCCTGTTATCGCAGACAGAAAGATAGTTTCTTATGTAAATCTCATTGAGATGAAAGCATATAAGTATGAAGACGGCAAGGCAGTTGAAACTGATATGCCTACAGCTGATGTATCAGAGAAAATGGGTTATCGTATCGACGGACTTATCGAAGCCGTGTCCGAAGCCGTTGCAGAAACTGACGAGGCGCTTTTTGAAAAGTTCTTCTCAGGCGAAGCATTCACACAGAAAGAGCTTATCGACGGAATACATAGCGGCATGAACTCAGGCATTATAACTCCTGTTACCTGCGTTTCTTCCACAGACCTCTCAGGTGTTGATATGCTCCTTAAGGAGATAGACCTACTGCTCCCTCCTCCGTCAGAAAAGGACGCTATGATAGGCGAAACAGCAGACGGCGAAGCTGTTGAGGTCGCTTGCGTTGAAAGCGACCCTATGAGCGCATTTGTATTCAAGACAGTTGCTGACCCATTTGTTGGCAAGATGTCATATATAAAGGTATTTTCAGGAAAGCTTACACCTAACAAGGAGGTTGTGAACGCTACCACAGGAAGCACCGAAAAGGTCGGAAAGCTTGTTACGCTTCAGGGCAAAAAGCAGATAGACGTTGCCGAAGCAGGCTGTGGAGATATCGTTGTTGCAATGAAGATGAACGTGAACACCAACGATACTATCTGTGACTCCGCAAGAGTTGTTAAGTTTGCACCTATGACCTTCCCTAAGCCATGCTACAAAATGGCAGTAAGAGCTAAAAAGCAGGGCGATGAAAGCAAGATATCCGCCGCAATGACAAGACTTATGGAAGAAGACCTTACTATAGATTACAAGCTCGACCCGTCAACAAACGAGATGATACTAAGCACCTTGGGCGGACTTCACCTTGATTCAGTTGTGGGCAGACTTGCAGGAACATTCGGTGTTGAAGTAGAAACTTCTGTGCCTAAGATCTCCTATCGTGAAACTATCAGAAAGAAAGTCAAGGTGCAGGGCAGACATAAGAAGCAGTCAGGCGGTCACGGTCAGTATGGTGACGTTTGGATAGAATTTGAGCCATGCGTATCTGACGACCTTGTATTTGAAGAAAAGGTGTTTGGCGGAGCAGTTCCAAAGAACTTTTTCCCAGCCGTAGAAAAGGGCTTGCAGGAAAGCGTAAAGAAAGGCGTTCTCGCAGGTTTCCCTGTAGTAGGTCTGAAAGCTATCCTTGTGGACGGCTCATATCACCCTGTTGACAGCTCAGAAATGGCATTCAAAATGGCAGCTTCTATCGCATACAAAGAGGGTATGCGTCAGGCAGAGCCTGTTCTCCTCGAACCGATCGGCTCCTTGAGCGTTTTCGTACCTGACGATAACACTGGCGACATGATGGGCGAGCTTAATAAGAGAAGAGGCAGAGTTCTTGGCATGAATCCTGCGGAAAAGAAGGGCATGACAGAGATAGTTGCGGAAGTTCCAATGGCTGAAATGGCAGACTTCACACTGCTTCTGAGACAAATGACACAGGGTCAGGGCGTGTTTACCTTTGAAAAAGCACGTTACGAGCCCCTTCCTGCAAATCTTGTTGCAGATGTTATCGCCAAGAACGCAGTGGCTGACTGATTTTTGGGATAGAATATAGAATTAATAAGGGATAATTATAGAATTGTGATAAAGGACAGTACGGGAATGTTTCAAAGCGTTCCCGTACTTTTTTGCACAAAAAACAGACGGCATAAAAACCGTCTGTAATTATCATATGTATTTGGATACACCATAGTAGGGGCGAACAGTGTTCGCCCGTTTCCTGTCAGCTTTTATGTGACGCACATATCACCCATTCCAATATTTTCTGTCAAGGCTTCGATACTGAACAGCCATTGCGATATGCTTTTTGTCTATGACCTTTGCACCGTCCATATCCGCAACAGTTCGGGCGACTTTAAGTATGCGGTCATAGGCTCTTGCTGAAAGCCCCAGCCTGTCAAAAACGTTCTCCAAAAGCTTTGAAGCCTCATTTGTCACAGGGCAGACCTCGTGAAGAATATCAGAGGTTATTCGTGCATTGCAGGTTATGCTAGTGCCTTTGAAACGCTCGTTTTGTATGTCACGGGCTTTTTGAACACGCTCTCTTATGGACGCTGAGGACTCCTCTTTGGCGGTGGAAGAAAGATCTGCAAACTCAACAGGTGCGACTTCTAAATGAATGTCGAAACGGTCGAGCAGTGGTCCGCTGACTTTGGAAAGATAACCTGACACCTGTTTTGGCGAGCATATGCACTTTCTTGTAGGGTGACCAAAATATCCGCATGGACAAGGATTCATTGCAGCGATAAGCATGAACGAACATGGGTATGTTATCGACCCTGACACTCTGGATATGGTCACCTGCCTGTCCTCTAAAGGCTGACGTAAGATCTCAAGGGCAGGGCGTGAAAACTCTGCAAGCTCGTCAAGAAAAAGCAAGCCGTTATGTGCAAGGGATATCTCACCGGGCTTTGGCACAGAGCCTCCGCCTGAAAGTCCTGTCGGTGAAACTGTATGATGCGGTGAACGGAAAGGTCTGATGGTGATAAGAGGACTGTTGCTGTCCAAAAGTCCTGCCACAGAATGGATATTTGTGGTTTCTATGGACTCCTCAAAGGTCATGGCAGGAAGTATCGACGGCATACGTTTTGCAAGCATTGATTTTCCTGAGCCAGGCGAACCTATCATAAGAACGTTGTGACCGCCTGCCGCTGCGACCTCCAATGCTTTTTTTGCCGCTGATTGTCCTTTTACGTCGGCAAAATCAAGACTTCCAAAATAGCTTTCAGCGGTGGGCTTATAATGTGCCGCAGGAACTATTGCCGCCTTTTTCTCAAAGTGAAAAACAAGCTCCCGCAAAGACCTTACGCCATAGGCTTTTATACCCTCCACAACGGAAGCTTCACGAACATTGTCGGCAGGAACATATATCTCAGAAAGTCCCATTTTCTGCGCCATTATGGTCATAGGCAAAACGCCCTGAACAGGTCTTACTTCTCCGCTGAGAGAAAGCTCACCGATAAAAGCGGAGGTGGAAAGCATACTGTCATCAACAAGGTCAGCCATTCGCAAGAGTGCAACTGCCACGGCTAAGTCATAGACCGAGCCTGTTTTTCTCACATCGGCAGGTGCAAGATTTATGATTATTTTTCTCAGAGGCAATGTTATCTCGCTTGAACGCAGTGCAGAACGCACACGTTCACGGCTTTCCTTTACAGATGCGTCTGCAAGCCCCACGATATCGAAAGAGGGCAGACCCTTTGAAGCTTCTATCTCCACCTTGACCGCAAAGGCGTTAAGCCCCAGCAGACCTACACTGTTTACTACAGCAAACACGTTGACTTCTCTCCCTTACAGCTTAATCTGAACACATTTCAGAGCTTATGATATCGAGCAGAAAATCTGCAATATCATTATACACTTCACGGCGGTTGGTTTCGTTCACAAGCTCGTGACGTGCATTTTCGTATATCTTCATCTCAACGTCACAGCCGTTGAGGGACAGCCTGTTGAACACGCTTAGTACGCCTTTTCCGTAGTTTCCCACAGGGTCGGCACTGCCTGCTATAAGATAGGTAGGCAAAGTTTTCGGATAGGTGGAGAACCACTTTTCGTTTGAAACATACCACAAAAGCTTTGCAAGATTTTCAAAGCCGTTTAGGGTGAAAATAAAGTTGCATTTAGGGTCTTTTTCGTAGGTGGAAACTATTTCAGGGTCACGGGATATCCAATCATATTCGCTGACCTTATCGGTAATTTTTCTTGTATAAGCACCGAAAGCAAGCTTATTTACAGCGTTGCTCCTATATTTATCACCATGGAGTATTTTGAGGCTGTCAACAAGGGTGAGCAAAGCAGGGATACCCTCCATGCCGCCGCTTGTTCCACAGAAGATAGCCGCTGTGAGGTTTCTGCCATGCTTGGTGACAAAAGCTCTTGCAAGGAAGCTTCCCATGCTGTGGCCGAGAAGAAAATACGGCTTGTCAGGGTAGTTATGTTTCATCATTTTTGTAAGAGTATACATATCCTCGACAGCGTTTTCCCAGCCATGTTCTGGGGAGAAGTAGCCAAGCTCGGAATTATCGTTCACACTGTCGCCATGACCGAGGTGGTCGTTTCCGCATACTGCGAAGCCCAAGCCTGTGAGGAACTCAGCGAGGTCGTCATAACGTCTGAAATATTCGCACATACCGTGGGATATTTGAACGACACCTCTTACTGTGCCGATAGGGAAACGAACGTAATACGCGATCTTATGAAGTCCGTCAGAGGACAGATAGTAGCTTTTGAAATGAGTACAATTCATAGAAATTTACCTCCTTGGGGTTAGGATTTCGTACAATTTTACTTATCAATAGTATAGCACTTTTTGGGGGAATAATCAAGGGGAAGTTTTTTTGAGTGAGGAGCGGAGTTTAAGTGAGGAGTTAGGAGTGAGGAATGAGAAATGAGGAATGAGGAATGAGCATAGCAGACCAAAGTAAATTGCAAGCATAAAGTAAA
>ERZ1026947.231-NODE-231-length-41020-cov-7.630123_pt1 | contig 41020 bp, 30 predicted proteins | sample MGYA00519568_ERZ1026947 | MGnify/ENA primary metagenome ERZ1026947 (study PRJEB26926, sample SAMN06164744) | human gut metagenome | biome: ENVO:00009003; feature: ENVO:2100002; material: ENVO:00002003 | host: Homo sapiens | place: USA | collected 2012 ...
CGAGATTCGCCTTAGTCTCGTGGGCTCGGAGATGTGTATAAGAGACAGATTCTTTACGGACCTCATTCCAAATATAATGAATTTAGTCAATGAGACAGGGAATGATTCAAAAAAAGTGTACAAAATGAACAAAAAGTACGAAGGAACATTTCAACAAGTATTTTATTCATAGGAGGAAAGAGTATGAAGAAGAAAAAAATCTTAGCTGTAATCGCAGCAGCAACAATGGCACTGTCAATGGTAGGATGTGGATCATCAGGTGGTGGTTCTTCATCAAGCGGAGTTGCAAATAAGGATAAGCCGCTTGTATGGTACAACCGTCAGCCTTCCAACTCATCAACAGGAGAGCTTGACAAAACAGCCCTTAACTTTAACAAAGATACTTACTATGTAGGTTTCGATGCAAATCAGGGTGCTGAGCTCCAGGGTGAGATGGTACTTGATTACATCAAGAAGAATGCAGCAACAATCGACCGTAACGGTGATGGCGTAATCGGATATGTACTCGCTATCGGCGATATCGGACATAACGATTCCATCGCACGTACAAGAGGTGTCCGTTCCGCACTTGGAACAGGCGTTGATGCAAATGGCGCAGTTGATTCCGCACCAGCCGGTACAAACGTAGATGGATCTGCAAAGGTTGTACAGGATGCAACACTGGAAGTAGATGGAAAGAAATACACAATCCGTGAGCTTGCTTCCCAGGAGATGAAGAACTCTGCAGGTGCTACATGGGATGCAGCAACAGCAGGTAACGCAATCGGTACATGGACAGCTTCTTTCGGTGATCAGATCGATGTAGTTGTTTCTAACAACGATGGTATGGGAATGTCAATGTTCAACGCTTGGGCAAAGGACAACAAGGTTCCTACATTTGGATACGATGCAAACAGCGATGCAGTAGCAGCTATCGCAGAAGGCTACGGCGGAACAATTTCACAGCATGCAGACGTTCAGGCTTACCTTACACTCCGTGTTCTTCGTAACGCACTTGACGGTGTAGATGTAGACACAGGTATCGGTACAGCAGATGAAGCTGGTAACAAGCTTGATGAGGGTGTTGATTACAGATACTCAGCAGAAGAGAGATCTTACTACGCTTTGAATATCGCAGTAACAGCAGATAACTACCAGGATTTCACAGATTCAACAAAGGTTTATGACAAGGTTTCACACCAGCTCGACTCTAGCAAGAGCCCAGAGAAGAAGGTATGGCTTGATATCTACAACGCTTCTGATAACTTCTTAAGCTCAACATACCAGCCACTTCTTCAGAACTACGATGATCTTCTGAACCTGAAGGTTGATTACATCGGTGGTGACGGTCAGACAGAGTCTAACATCACAAACCGTCTTGGTAACCCTGGTGAGTACGATGCATTTGCAATCAACATGGTTAAGACAGACAACGCAGCATCTTACACATCAATTCTTAACAAGTAAGAGAACTGATTGAACGAACGGTAAATGATTTAACCAAAGAAGGGTGTCACCTAAAATTGATACCCTTCTTTTTAAGAAAGGGAAGTAGAGATATGGCAGATGATAAGAATAAATACATCTTATCGATTCATGGCATGAGTAAATCATTCGGAAGAAACAAGGTTCTTAACCACATTGATTTGAATGTGAAGCCAGGATCCATCATGGGACTTATGGGTGAGAATGGTGCCGGAAAATCGACAATGATGAAATGTCTCTTCGGAACCTATCAGAAGGACGAAGGAACAATCGTATTAGATGGCAAGGAAGTTAATTTCTCTGGACCAAAGGATGCACTCGAAAACGGAGTTGCAATGGTACATCAGGAATTAAATCAGTGTCTGGAAAGAAATGTAATTGATAATTTGTTCCTCGGTCGATACCCAAAGAATTCGCTTGGTGTGGTCGATGAGGGCAGAATGAAAAAAGAAGCATCTGATCTGTTCAGAAAGCTTGGAATCACAGTGAACCTTACGCAGCCGATGAAGAAGATGTCTGTATCAAAGCGTCAGATGTGTGAGATTGCGAAGGCAATTTCGTACAATTCAAAAGTAATTGTACTTGATGAGCCAACTTCATCCCTGACAGCACCGGAAGTAGCAAAGCTCTTCAAGATGATGCGTCAGCTTAAGGACCAGGGAATCTCCCTGATTTATATCTCCCATAAGATGGACGAGATCTTCGAGATCTGCGACCAGATTTCCGTATTGCGGGATGGCAGCCTCGTAATGACGAAGGACAGCAAAGATACAAACATGAACGAACTCATATCAGCTATGGTAGGCCGTTCTCTGGATAACCGATTCCCGCCGGTTGATAATACACCGGGAGAGACAATTCTCTCCGTGCAGAACCTTTCAACAAAATATGCACCGAAGCTCCAGAATATCTCCTTCGATGTGAAAAAAGGCGAGATATTTGGTTTGTATGGATTGGTTGGTGCAGGTCGTACAGAGCTTCTTGAGACGATATTTGGTATGCGTACAAGAGCAGCCGGAAACGTTATCTATGATGGTAAGATGATGAATTTTGCATCTCCGAAGGATGCGATGAATCATGGATTTGCCCTCATTACAGAGGAACGTAAGGCAAATGGTCTGTTCTTAAAAGCAGATATTACATTTAATACAACCATTGCAAATATGAATCATTATAAGAGTGGACTTGCGCTCTCGCATGATGACATGGTGCGGGCAACCGCAGAGGAAATCAAGGTCATGCATACGAAATGTATGGGACCGGATGATATGATTGCAAATCTGTCTGGTGGTAATCAGCAGAAGGTAATCTTCGGTAAATGGTTGGAGCGGTCTCCGAACATCTTTATGATGGACGATCCGACAAGAGGTATTGATGTTGGAGCAAAATATGAGATTTACGAGTTGATCATTAACATGGCAAAGCAGGGTAAGACAATTATTGTTGTTTCTTCTGAGATGCCGGAGATTCTCGGAATCACAAACCGTATTGGTGTTATGTCGAACGGGCATTTGGCAGGTATTGTCAATACGAAGGAGACAAATCAGGAAGAATTATTAAAGCTTAGTGCGAAATATTTGTAATAGAGAGGAGTTTTGGCGATGGCAGATAAAAGTATGATCCTTTCGGCAGAAGCAGAAGCAGCGCTTTTGCAGCCGATTGATGAATATGTAGGAAAAATACAGAAGCAGATCGATGCACTTCGTGTAGATGGATCTGACAAGGTTCGAAGCTTAAAGAACCATATCGCAATTGCGAAGGAAGATAAGAATTTAACAAAGGAAGAGAGAGCAAAGATTATTGCGAAGGATAAGGCGGACTTAGAGAAAGCAAAATCTGTAGAATCTGCAAATAAGGACAAGGTTTCAAAGCTTGTTTCCGATGCAGAAAGTTATCTCTCCAAGCATTACAAGAGTGACTACTATGAGAAGGTAGTTGCGAGCTGTGAGGCAGAGAAGGCAGCAGAGAATGCCTCTTATGACAAGATTGTGGCAACAATTAAGACAGAGCACGAACAGGCTTTGGCAAAGCTTTCTGATTCCGAGGAAATCAAGGATGAGAAGTATGTATATCGTAACCGCCTGTTTGACGCACAGATGACACATGAGTCTAAATTGCAGGAAATCAAGGATAGAAAGCACGATGCATTTGCACATAAGTTCCATTTGATCGATCTGCTTCGTATGTCGAAGTATACATTTGGACAGAAGCAGTCACAGAAGGTAGAAAACTACAAGTACACATTCAATACAACACAGTTTTTGTATAAGAATGGTCTGTACATTGTAATTTTACTCATCTTTATTGCATTGTGTATCATCACACCGATTGTAAAGCATACACAGCTTTTGACACTGACAAACATTCTGAATATTTTGCAGCAGGCTTCCCCTCGTATGTTCTTAGCCCTTGGTGTTGCCGGTCTGATTCTGTTAACGGGTACCGACCTTTCCATCGGACGTATGGTAGGTATGGGTATGGTAACCGCAACTATCATCATGCATAGTGGTGTAAATACCGGTGGCGTATTCGGACATATCTTTGATTTTACAGGTATTCCGGTAGCGGGCAGAGCCATTATTGCACTTGTTGCATGTATTATACTTACAACCGTATTTGCAAGTATTGCCGGTTTCTTCATGGCGAAGTATAAGATGCATCCATTCATTTCAACAATGGCGAACATGCTGATCATCTTCGGACTTGTAACATACGCAACAAAGGGTGTATCCTTCGGTGCAATTGAGTCAAGCATTCCAAACATGTTTATTCCGAATCTTGGTGGATTCCCAACCATCATTATCTGGGCAGTTGTAGCAATCATCGTTGTATGGTTCATCTGGAACAAGACAACATTCGGTAAGAACCTTTACGCAGTTGGTGGTAATCCGGAAGCAGCTTCTGTATCTGGTATTTCCGTATTCAAGGTAACAATGGGAGCATTCATCTTAGCAGGTATCCTTTATGGATTTGGTTCATGGCTTGAGTGTAACCGTATGGTTGGATCCGGTAGTGCCGCATATGGACAAGGTTGGGATATGGATGCAATTGCCGCCTGCGTAGTAGGTGGTGTATCCTTCACAGGTGGTATCGGTAAGATCTCCGGTGTTGTAACTGGTGTACTGATCTTCACATCCCTTACATACTCTCTGACAATCCTCGGTATTGATACAAACCTTCAGTTTATCTTCGAAGGTATTATCATCCTTGCAGCTGTAACGCTTGACTGTCTGAAGTATGTTCAGAAGAAGTAATCAAAGGAATCAAATAAAGTTGTAAACGAAGGAAGGGTCGCCTTGTCTATCGAAGAGGATGGAGAGGCGGCTTTTCCTGTATATTGTATATAATGTCAAAACGCAATAAAACCAGTATATATGGCACTGTTTAATTGGAACAATATAGGATGTATTGTAACTAAGAAGTTCTAAATGTTCTGATATATAGAATTGGAGTAGGAAGCAAGCTGGTTGGAGCAAATTTCCGAAATAGAAGGAAACTTCCCAATTAGGCAATGGAAGGAAGCAATCAGCTAGATATTTAGGTATCTTTATAGTGATAACTTTGGTATAATAAGGACAATAAAACAACAAAGAACAATAAGAATTGCCGGGTAGTTCGGAAATCATTTGAATATGTGGATGATTGGTTTTTCTATGACTTCGTGAACATATACGATATGTTTGGAACTTAGAAGTACTTGATATTCTGCTTGATTTCAGCAATGTTTGAACACGATGTTCAAACAAGCCGCTGTTGAGACATGGATGTCGAATCAGCGGCGGTTGCGTGCGAGATGAATATTGGAAACAGAATATCGTAGTACTTCTTAGTTTCAATACATTGTATATGGAATGAAGTGATAGGAAAATCAATCCAACCCAAGACCAGATGCTTCCGAACTACCCGGCAGGCGATAACAAGTGGGGTGCTACATGGAAAAATATAAAGTGCTTTTGGTGGATGACGAAGCAGAAGTCATCGAAGTAATTGAACAACGCATACAATGGGACGACCTTGGATTTACCGTCGTTGGTAACGCAACCAACGGAGTGAAAGCACTTGAACTGGTTGAGAAGCTTCAACCGGATGTCGTAATTACAGATATCAAGATGCCATATATGGATGGATTGGAGTTATCCCGTCGTTTAAACCGGGACTTTCAGAATATTCACATTATAATATTTACCGGGTTTGATGAGTTTGAATATGCAAAGGAAGCGGTGCATCTGGAGGTTGAGGAATATATGCTGAAACCGATAAATGCAACGGAACTGTCTGATTGCCTGAAACGTCTGAAGGACACGCTGGACCGGGAACGGGAAGAAAAACTGAATGTAACACGTCTGGAGAATTATTTCAATGCAGCACTTCCGGTACTGCAGAATAACTTCTTTGTATCTCTCATTGAGGGACGGGTAACAGAAGAAAACTGTGGGAAATTTTTTGCCGCGTATCAGATTGATATGAAAGGACCATATTATGGATGTGTAATTTTCCATACTTCGGAACATCATGTGCCGGACGGCATGAATCCGCTGTTGCTTGCGATGTCTGTTGAACACGAGATCAGGGAACGGCTTGCGACAGAGTGGAAGAGCCGGGTATTCTCCTATCTTGGAAATACACTGATGCTGATAGAACTCTCCTCGGAGGACGCGATTGTGCAGTTTACGGATTCGTGTGACCGCTTCTGTAAATGGGCTTATCGTGTGATGGGGGCGGTAGTTACGGCAGGCATCGGTCGTGTATGTGACAATATGGCAAATATTAAAACGTCTTACGATGGTGCCAGAGAGGCGGTATCATACAGGGTATTGTACGGGACGAAATGCGCAATCAATATTGCCGAGCTTGCACCGAAGGAACAGGAAACAACCTTGCAGCCGGAAGATACACGGATGCATGATTTGTTCAAAGCCATTCATCTGGGGCTAAAGGAAGAGATTGAGAAGGTCGTTGTAAACGAAATAGAAAAGCTGCACAGCAATGCACAGACGGTCAGTCAGTATAATCTTGCAAGCATGGAGATGGTGGGAGCATTTTACCGGTTTTGTGCAAATAATTTCCTCGATTTTAATGATCATCTGCATGGAATCCAGAATCCTTACGAGACAATTCCGCAGATGGATGAGAGTACACTTACCGCATGGATGCAGGAAGTTTCGGTAGAGCTTGGGGAACAGCTGAAAAATGCCCGAAACAGTACATCGAGACGGCTTGTGACTGATGCGCAGAATCTTGTACGTGAGCGTTATATGGAGCCGGATTTGTCATTGGACACGATCTGCTCTGTGCTCGGGGTATCGAATTCGTATTTTTCGTCGGTATTCAAGAAGGAGACGGGAAAAGCGTTTATTACGTATCTGACGGATTACCGGATGGATCATGCGGCAACACTGATACTGGAAACAAATGAGAAAAGCTATCAGATTGCCGAGCGGGTGGGATATCTGGATGCGAATTATTTCAGTTATGTATTCAAGAAACGATTTGGCGTGTCACCGTCGAAATACCGGGCACAGCATACGAATCAGTAAGAAAAAAATAGGGGAAATGGATTGAAAACAAGAGAGATGGGAAAATTGCAAAAGAAGGAAAGCTGGCTTCAAAGGTGGATGAAAAAGCAGGGCTGGACACATCATAGGAGATTTATCGGACTGGATATCCAGTCAATCATTATGGCGGTTCTTACTGCACTTACGTTGATTACGACAATTACAATTGGCCTGCTTCTGTATAATCGTTTTAAAATGGCGATGAAGCAGACGGCTGTGTCGAACGCAGAGAGTATGGTCGAAAGCACGGTGGATAAGCTGGATGCGGAATTGTTGAATGTCCGTCAGATAATGAATGCAGTGAATTATAATATCATTCAGGAAAATGATATCTCCAGTGATGATTTTAACCGCCAGTTCAGTCTGCTTTATGAAATCAACACAGACAAGGTTCAAAGCATGGCGCTGTATGACAGCAATGGTGCACAGCTTATGGCGGAGCCGGTTTCGGAACGCAAGAAGGGCGTAAAGGCATCCGAACAGGACTGGTATACAAACGCAGAGGAGGAGATTGAGAATGTGCATTTCTCCCTGCCGCATATTCAGAATCTGTTTGAGGATGGCACATACCGGTACTACTGGGTTATTTCCCTCAGCCGTTCCGTGGATATTAACGATGGGGAAAAACCGCGCAGCGGTGTACTGCTGGTAGATATGAAATATTCTGTGATATCCAATACGATGAAGCGGATCAATGAGTCCTCAAACGGTATTTATTATTACCTTTGCAGCCGGGATGGACAGATGATTTACCATCCGAGACGTGCAGATATTGACCGTGGATATTTTTCGGAAAACTGTGAGATGACATCGCAATTAGAAGACGGAACGTATGAGCTTTCGCTGAACGGTAGACCGGGAAATGTTGTTGTGAGTAGTGTGGCATATACCGGCTGGAAGCTGGTCGGTGTGATTCCGGAGCGTGTACAGACAGCAAATATCAACCGGTTCCGGTATTATATTATCACAGCCATTCTGATTTTGATGATGATGCTGCTCGAAGTAAACAGGATCATATCAAGAAAGATTTCGCGTCCAATCCTGCGGCTGAATGAGTCAGTCAAGGCATATGAGACAGGTGGGGATACGGATATCTATATTGGTGGTTCTTCAGAGATCCGGCATCTCGGATATTCGGTCAAGAAGTCCTATGAACAGATAGAGAATCTGATGCAGGAGATTATCCGGGAACAGACTGAACGCAGAAAGAGTGAGATGGATGCACTGCAAAGTCAGATTAATCCGCATTTCCTATATAATACGCTCGAATCGATTACATGGATGGTTGAGGCACAGAAGAATAAGGAAGCGGTTCTCATGATTTCGGAGCTTGCCAGACTGCTTCGGATCAGTCTGTCAAAGGGAAGAACCGTAATCCGGATCGCGGATGAGCTGCAGCACAGCCGGAGCTATATGAATATCCAGCTTGTGCGCTATAAAGAACGGTTCCGCGTGGAATTTGATATTGACGAGGAAGTCAATGATTGCTGTACGGTCAAGCTCATCGTACAGCCGATTCTGGAAAATGCAATCTATTATGGTGTTGGAAATATGGACGAGGATGACGGCGGCATGATTACGGTACGCGGCGAGAAAAAGGGAGATGATATCTATCTCTCGGTCGAGGATAATGGCATGGGTATGAGTGAGGAGACAGTTGAAAATATCCTCAAGGATAACAATAAAGTACCAAAGCATGGTTCCGGGGTAGGACTTATCAATGTGCACAACCGGATCCAGTTGATGTTTGGTAACGAATATGGTCTTCTGGTTTACAGTGAGCCTGATGAAGGAACGAAGATCGTGATACACATACCGGCAATTCCGTTTACGGAGGAGAACCGGCAGCAGCTCGAGGCGCAGAGCTATAGAAATGGGAGGGCTACAGATGAAACGAGATAAATTAACATTTCTCATTGCAGAGCTTATTCTGATTGTCCTCGCAGCCTTCTTCATACATAAAATCTTCCAGGAGGATGTCGCTCAAAAGCGTGTAGCGGTTATCCTGCAGAATTCCGGTGACACCCGGTGGGAGGGTGTAATCAATGGATTAAAGCAGTCTGCGAAAACCAATAATCTGCATCTGATCATCTGTAATACGGATGATATTGTAAGCGCGCAGGACGAGCGGGAGCTGATCGAGGAACAGCTGGAAAACGATGTGGATGCATTTATCCTGTGCCCGGCACCGGGGGCAGATACAAAGGAGATGCTGGACTGGCTTGGAGAACAGAAACCGTTTGTGCTGATCACGGAGGATGCATATATGAGCAACCCGGAAGATACAAGCGGGTATGCGACAGTGAAGTCGGATAATTATGAGATCGGTTATACACTCGGAACACAACTGGTCCGGAAGGATGGAGAGCAATTGAGCGGAAAAAAAATCGGTGTTATTGCCGGACGTGCTAAGACGGAAGCGAGTGTCAATCGTATTCAGGGATTGAAGGATGCAATTTCCGGGTATGACTGCGAGATAGCATGGGAATACAATGATGAGAACGATGCCGATATCTGTGCGGTTGTGGATGCAAAAAAAGCGGTCGATTATATGGTTGTCATGGACACCGGTGCATTGGATACTTTAGGGGAAATGTCCCAAAACGGTGAGTATAACGGCGCAAAAATCTATGGCGTCGGAACAAGTATGAAATCCATATCTTTACTGGATGGGGGACACGTGCAATGTCTGGTTATTCCCGACGGATATGGGATTGGCTATGAGAGTGTTCTGGAGATTTCGCATAAGCTGACCAGGGCGTTTTATTCGGTAAAAAGCCATGAGAAAGAAGTGAAGGTTATCTATAAGGAAGATTTGTTCTCGGATGAGATAGAAAGGTTTTTGTATTCGTATGAGTAGAAGAGATGTAAAGAAGAATATGATAGCATGGTTGTGCGTGTGGGTATTTTTGATTTCACTGACAGGCTGCGGAAAGCAGGACACAAAAGCCGATCATATGTTGCGTGTTGGTGTCGTGACATATACACCGGACGACCCGTTTATCAATGCAATGACAGATATAATAAAAAGTAATCTGAAAGCAAAAGAGAGTAATACGATGAAGGTAATCGTATCTGTAAGAAGCGGCGACAATGACCAGCAGGAGCAGGACGAGATCGTTGAGGAAATGATTGACGCCGGATGTGATGTTTTATGCGTGAATCTGGTTGACCGGACAGCACCGTCGAATATCGTCCGTATGGCGCGGCAGAATGATATTCCGGTTATTTTCTTTAACCGGGAACCGGTGCAGGAGGATCTTCTTCAGTGGGATAAGCTTTTCTATGTTGGCTGTGATGCAGCACAGTCCGGTGAGATGCAGGGCGAGATCGCAGCGGAATATATTAAGAATCACCCGGAGGTCGATAAGAATGGCGATGGGAAGATCCAATATGTGCTTTTAGAAGGGGAAGCCGGACATCAGGATGCAATCAGCCGGACAGACCTGTCGGTTAAGACGATGATTGAGAATGAAATAGAACTGGAGAAACTCAGTTATCAGTTTGCAGACTGGAACCGCGCACAGGCGGAAAACCGGGTGAGTCAGTTGATCGATCAGTATGGTTCCGAGATTGAGTTGATTTTATCGAACAATGATGAGATGGCGCTGGGGGCTGTTGAGGCGTACAAAAATGCCGGCTACAGGCAGGCAGAGCGGCCGATTATTTTCGGCATTGATGGTCTGACCGATGCATTGGAGGCAGTGGAACATGGTACGATGCAGGGAACGGTCTATAACGATAAGGAAGATCAGGCGAGGATGATCGCACTTTTGACGGTCGCATTGTTTCAGGGAAGCGATATCGAAGGGTATGGTCTGGAGGATGACATCTATTATATGTCACAATATCGTAAGGTAGACGCGGACAACGTCGATATATTCCTTGGAAAGTAAGGAAGGCTGCAACTGGAATTATGCAGAAAATGAATGCACGGATGAATGGATGCGCGGATGAATGGATGCGCGGATGAATGGATGCTTGGATAAATAGATGCAGATATTGATTGGCAGTATAAAAAGAAACGGAGAACAGATATGCAGGAGACATGGTTAGAGCAATTTTACAATGAAATGGACGCGGAGAAGCGGCTGGACATATTGAATACGAATGCAGATAAAACTGTGAATGCAAGTGAAATGGCAAATCATTCCGCAGAAAATCCGGAAGAAGTGGATGTGGCGTTTATAAAGAAACTCTGGGTGGCGCGTTACGGAAAGCGCAAACCGAAGACGGATGCATTCGTCGGATATCTGATGCAACTCAAATATATTGCGGAGAGCGGGGCAAATGATATCGGTGGACAGAAGCGCAAGCAGGCAGTTGAGACCGTCTCCGGATTGTGCCTGTTTGATGCAGACAAGCGGCCGGAAGCCGAACAGGAAATCCTGCTGTCTGAGATGACGCATGCATTACGGAAGTTTATTGATGTAAGCAGAAACGGCAGAGGGTTTACGTCGATCGTTTTCGGTATGGGGCAGTTATCCGATGAGGGTGTGGCGAAGAAAATCGCAGAACAGATCAGCGCGATTGCATTTACGGCGCCGCACATGCTGCATATGGAGAAGGAATTCGCATTGCTGCAGGAGGCCGCGAAGCGGGCATTCCGGGCGGAATACCCGAACCGGGAGCATTTCCTGAAGAAATTGTAATCTGAAATTAGGCAAGGGGTTGTCTCTTTCTGTATTGGGAAGGAGAGACTCCTTTTTGTTTGCGGAATAACCGGCTGAAATAGAGCTGGTCATCGTAACCGACGATCTTCGCAATCTCATAGATCGAATAATTGGTCTGCTCCAGAAGAATCTGTGCATTGTTGACGCGCAGCGATACGATAAACTGCATCGGTGTCATGCCGGTGTATTTCTTGAAGTTCCGGATAAACCAACTCACACTCATGCCCCTTGTCTGGGCGTAATTTTCTATACTGATATCCTGATTGTAATTCTCATTGAAATAGGTAACAGCACTGTGCATCTCCCGATCCAGATATTCGTTTTTCAGAATATGCACGCGTGTGAGTTCCCGCTGAAATACAATAAGCAGATGGCGAAGCAGCAGGGCAAGCATTTCCTCGTAGTGTTCCTGACATCGCTGTAATTCCTGAATAATCTGTTTGAAAATCTGTTCGTATTCGAGAGAGGAACCGACCGGAAATACTCTCTGGTTATCTTGCAGACCATAGCTTCGCAGGATGTTTTTTACATCGGAACCGGTGAAGTGAATCCAGTACACTTCGGTTTTATCTTCTCCATAATATTCATATTTCTGTAATTCTTTTGGACGGAGCAACACCATATTTCCGGCAGGGACGATCGTCTCATTTTCCGGTTTATCGAAATGAAAATGTCCAAGCCCGGACGAGATATAGATAATCTGATAATCCAGACGTCCCTTTGGACGGTAGGTCGGCATCTTCGGATCGTCGGTCAGACGATAGATGCCACAGCTTCCGACGATGAGCGGGCGGCTCTTGTCCTTGAAATCCTGATGAGAATGATTTAAGTAACCGGTATTGATATACATAGGGACACCTCCTATTGCTCATTGTATCATGTCGCCTGCGGCTCCATGTTTGTATTCGCATTATGCTGGTATGTGCAAGCACATCCCATCGCAATGCTCATTGTATCATTTCGTCCATATTTTGTCCATTCCTGTTCATAGACTTTTTATACGGAAACCAGTATTATAATATCAGACAATACGGAAAGACAGAAAGTATGAACGGTTCATAGATAACAAAAAAATACATATATAGGAGGACGATTTATGATTGTGCCACGTTATTATGAAGATTTGGATTTCTTACATGAAAATACAATGCCGCCAAGAGCGTATTATATACCAGCTTCCCACCGAATGGAGGATCTGGTGGAGCATCGGGAGGCATCCGACCGCGTACAGATGTTAAACGGTATGTGGAAATTCCGGTATTTTGAGAGCATCTATGATGTGAGGGATGCATTTTATGAGAGCGGTTATGATACGTCGGATTTTGATGAGATTCCGGTGCCTGGTGTCTGGCAGATGGCAGGCTATGACACGCATCAGTACACGAATTTCCGCTATCCATTTCCGTTTGATCCGCCGTATGTGCCGCAGGATATTCCGTGTGGTGCGTATGTGCATACGTTTTCTTATGCGAAGGATGAGAAGGCTCCGAAGGTGTACCTGAACTTTGAGGGCGTGGATAGCTGCTTTTATGTATGGGTGAATGGCACCTATACCGGATACAGTCAGGTGTCCCATGCAACGAGCGAGTTCGATGTGACAGACGTGATAGAAGAGGGCGAGAATACGATTGCCGTACTTGTCTTGAAATGGTGCGATGGTTCGTATCTCGAAGATCAGGATAAGTTCCGGATGAGCGGTATCTTCCGGGATGTCTATCTTCTGAAGCGGCCGGAAAAGGCGGTGCAGGATTATCGGATCACGACGGAAATCACGGAAGCGTGTGCGAAAATTACATTGGATATCAGCTACTATCAGGAGACTCCGGTTACCGTATCCGTGGAGGATGCGGCAGGGACTGTGGCTGCACAGGCAGTAATCAGCAAGGCGGGAACTGTGACATTGGAGATTGCGAACCCGGAGCTTTGGAATACGGAACATCCGTATTTATACACGCTTATCCTGCAAAATGCGGATGAGACAATCGAGGATGCAATCGCTTTGCGCACGGTAGCGATACAGGAGCGGGTGTTATATTTCAATGGACAGGCAATCAAGCTGCGCGGTGTGAACCGGCATGACTCGGATCCGGTTACAGGATTTACAGTTGATGTTGCAAAGATCAAGAAGGATCTCACTTTGATGAAGGAGCATAATTTCAATGCGATTCGTTCGAGCCATTATCCGAATGCACCGTATTTCTATCAGATGTGCGACCGCTATGGATTCCTCGTGTGCGATGAGGCAGATATCGAAGCGCATGGACCATTTATGCTGTACCGCAAGGAGGATACAGACTACAACCGCTTCAAAAAATGGAACGAGAAGATTGCAGATGATCCGGCATGGGAGCAGGCGATTCTTGATCGCGTGAAGCGTATGGTTGCGCGGGATAAAAACCGCTTCTGTATCATTTTCTGGTCGATGGGAAATGAGAGTGCGTATGGATGCAATTTTGAAAAGGCTCTTGCATGGACAAAGAAATACGATCCATCCCGTATCACGCAGTATGAGAGTGCGCGGTATCGGAATTACGATGTGACGTATGATTACTCAAATCTTGATCTGTACAGCCGGATGTACCCGGCACTTTCCGAGATCGAAGAGTATCTCGAGAAGGATGGCAGCAAACCGTTTCTGCTTGTGGAATATTGCCATAGCATGGGGAATGGGCCCGGCGATCTGGAGGATTATTTCCAGATAATCCAGAAGGATGCACGGATGTGTGGCGGATTCGTCTGGGAGTGGTGCGATCATGCGATTGCGCACGGACAGGCGGAAAATGGAAAGACGAAATATTATTATGGCGGCGATCACGGCGAGACAATCCATGATGGAAATTTCTGTATGGATGGACTGGTGTACCCGGATCGTACACCACATACAGGATTGCTTGAATATAAGAATGTGTACCGTCCGGTGCGTGTTGTATCTTATGATGAGAAGACCGGCAGACTTGTGTTGCATAACTATATGGATTTTGATGATATAAGCGACTATGCAGACATCTTGTATGAAATAACTGTGGATGGTCTGTGCGTGCAAAAGGGTGTGCTGGATGAGGTATCGATCGCACCGCACAGCGACGGTGTGATGACGCTCAAGTTGGACATTCCGCTGAGCGGCAAGGTGTATCTGAAGCTCCGGTATCAGTTGAAAAAAGAACTTCCATTGCTTCCGGCAAAGCATGAATTAGGATTTGATGAGGTGCTGCTTGCCAATGTCGATGGCAGAAACCAGACGGCAGTCAAATGGCTGGCAGAAGCGGAAGAGAAAAATGAGATCAGCGTCAGCGAAACCGATACAGAGATCACATTAAAGGCGAGCGATTTCACATATGCAATCAGCAAACGAACCGGACTTTTTACGAAGCTTCAATATGCAGGACGGGACTATCTGAACCATCCGATGGAACTGAACATCTGGCGGGCACCAACGGATAATGATATGTATATCCGCGCAAAATGGGAAAACGCACATTTTCACGAGGCGTACACAAGAGCGTATAAGGTGGAGACAATTCAGAACCAGTACGGCGTGATTGTGATGAGTCATGTCGGCGTTGTAGCACCAACGGTACAGAAGATTCTGGATGTCGAGCTCGTGTGGAAGGTGGAAAGTTCCGGAAGAATTACCGCATCCATGGAGGTAAGCAAGGATGCAGAGTTCCCAGAACTTCCGAGATTCGGTGTGCGTGTATTCTTCAACAAGAATCTTTCTGAGGCTTCGTATTATGGCATGGGACCGCAGGAGAGCTACCGTGACAAGCACAGAGCTGCGAGTCATGGATTGTATCGCAGTGCGGTGAAGGATCTGCATGAGGATTACATTATGCCACAGGAAAATGGCAGTCATTTCGATTGTGATTATGTCGAACTGTACAACGGCCGGTATGGAATCGCGGCAGTGTCTGAGACACCATTTTCATTTCAGGCGTCAAACTACACACAGGAAATGCTGGCACAGGCAAAACACAATTATGAATTGGAAGAATCGGGCAGTACGGTATTATGTATTGATTATGCGTTAAATGGCATTGGCTCCAACAGCTGTGGACCGGAGGTGCTTGCGGCATATCGATTCGATGAGAAGGAATTTCAGTTTGGGTTTACACTTGTTCCGTATGTGAAGGGATGATATGAGGAGAAAAGCTATGGAAGAGAAAAAATATTTAAAATGGTATAACAAGGTTGGCTACGGTTCCGGCGATATCGCCGGAAATGTAGTGTATGCATTTTTGACATCGTTTGTCATGATCTATCTGACCGAGACGGTTGGGCTTGCGTCCGGAATAGTTGGAACTTTGATCGCATTTTCGAAGTTGCTGGATGGATTTACAGATGTTTTCTTTGGTTCACTGATTGACAAGACACACAGCAAGCTTGGAAAAGCACGTCCGTGGATGCTGTATGGATATATCGGCTGCGCAGTCACGCTGGTTGCATGCTTTGCGGTACCGACAAGCCTTGGCAAGACAGCACAGTATACGTGGTTCTTTCTGGCATACACACTGTTAAATGGCATTTTTTACACGGCAAATAACATCGCGTATTCGGCACTAACATCGCTGATAACGAAGAACAGTAAGGAACGTGTACAGATGGGTTCTTACCGGTTTATCTTCGCATTTTCAACAAGTCTTTTGATCCAGTCGATTACCGTTGGATTTGTTGACCGCTGTGGTGGTGATGCGGCGGCATGGAGACTGGTTGCCATTATCTATGCGGTTATCGGACTGGTGGTAAATACAATCTCTTGTCTCTCCGTGAAGGAACTTTCCGAGGAAGAGCTGAACGAGGGAAAAACGCAGGATAATGAAGAAAAATATGGACTGATTCAAGCGTTCAAGCTGCTTGTGAAGAACAAATATTATATGATGATTTGTGGGACATATATCTTACAGCAGTTGTATAGTGCAATGATTGGTGCTGGCTTATTTTATATGACATGGGTGCTCAAAAATAAAAATCTCTTCGGATGGTTTGCATGGGCGGTCAATATTCCCTTGATTATCGCGCTGGTTTTCACACCGACATTGGTAGGAAAATGGAAGGGCATGTATAAACTGAATATGCGAGGCTATATGCTTGCTGTAATTGGCAGGGCACTGGTTGTCGTGGCAGGTTATATCGGCAATGTGCCATTGATGCTTGTATTTACAGCCGTTGCTGCGCTCGGTCAGGGACCGTGGCAGGGCGATATGAATGCCGTGATCGCATCGTGTTCGGAATACACCTATCTCACACAGGGAAAGCATGTCGATGGAACGATGTATTCCTGCACGTCATTGGGCGTGAAGATTGGTGGCGGTATCGGAACTGCGGTTGTTGGATGGCTGATGGAACTGAGTGGCTATGTTGGAACAAATACGACACAGCCGCAGTCTGCACTGGATATGATGCAGTTTATGTACCTGTGGCTGCCGTTGATCTTCGATGTATTGATTCTGGTCATTCTTTCCAAAATGAATGTGGAAGCAGAGAATGAGCGGATAAAATTACAGAGGGGTATTGGTTCTGACATCCGTCATGAGATATAAGAAGCCGGAAGGTAAACAAAAAGCTGGGACTTTTGTCCCAGCTTTTTCATGTCTATGTAATTACCCACGCAACAGCAATTCTTTCTCGATCATCTTTCCATTCCGGTAGTAGAATCTTGGAACTCGCTTGCTGACAGCACAGGTTAATTCGTACGGAATCGTGTTTGCCAGAGCTGCCATGTCGTTGATGGAGTTCTTCTTTCCGAAGATTTCAATCTCACTGCCGACATCGACCTGCATCTTATCCGTCAGATCAATCATGCACATATCCATGCAAATCTTTCCGCGCTGGTAAACCGGACCTTCCTCCGACATCAGGGTGCAGCGGTTGGAGAGGGCACGGAAAAATCCATCGGCATAGCCGTAAGGGATAACGCCCATACGTGTCGTTTTGTCCGTTACATAGATGCCGCCGTAGCTGATTGCGGTACCGGCGGGGTAGGTCTTGATCGTGCTGACAGTTGTCTTTAAGCTCATGACTGGCTGGAGTCCAAGCTCATCTGCGAATTCACCATAGCCGTATAACAAAAGTCCCGGTCTTACCATATCGAGCCATGTTTCCGGGTAGCGTGCAACCGCACCGGTATTGGCACAGTGGCGGATGGCGAACCGTCTGCCAAGCTTTTCCTCAACGCTTTTGATCACATCGGTAAATAATTGAAACTGATGCTCCGTGTAGGCTTTGCATGCATCACCCGGCTCATCCGAGACAGCAAAATGTGTAAAGATGCCCTCGGCGTAAAGCCCGGGAAGCGAGCAACCCTCACAGATACCTTCCACGCCGGTATCAAAATAATCCCCGTCGCACAGATATCCCAGACGGGACATTCCAGTGTCAACCTTGATATGAATCTTCAACGTACCACTGCATTTCACAGCTTCTTCACTATATTCAAGAGCCTTTGCCTTACAGGTAACAGCTTGTGTGATGTTGTACTTAATCAGGCGGCCGACCTGCTCCTTCGGTGTATGTCCAAGAATCAGAATCGGCATCGTAATGTCATTTAAACGAAGTTCAATCGCTTCGTCAATGCTGCTGACCGCCAGATAATCTGCACCTAGCTCCTGCAGCAGGCGGCTTACCTGTACGGAACCGTGTCCGTAGGCATCTGCCTTAACAACACCTAAAAACTTGACATCCGCACCGATCCGGTCGCGCAATGTTTTATAGTTATGAGCAAGGGCATCCAAGTCAATTTCCGCCCATGTCCGCTTCAATGTGGAATCCATCTTTCGCACCTCGATTATGCAATATTTTGATACCTATTCTAGCACAAACCGACAAGAGATTCCATAGATGGATGCAGGAAAATGAATCAGTTTCTTTTTTGTTTAGAAAATATGCTTCCGTATGCTATAATGATAAAAGTATAATTTATAAGAACGAAACATATGGGAGGAATACGCGTGATTACAGGCGATGTGATATTTGATTTACCATTTTATAATGCAAAAGGAATTCTGACGGGGGGCGATATTTATGGACCGCGGTACCGGATCGCAAAGCTCACGGTCGAGCATGAACCCGTGGAGGAAGGTGGCGAGACGACTTCCGAGAATTTCTTTGAAGTGTGTATATGGCATGCAAGTACCTGCTATGAGAAGACACCGGAGGAGCAGATCACAAGGAAAACATTTCCGTTTGATGCAGAGGGAAGGGAAGCTGTGCTTGCATGGTTGAATGAACAGATACCGGAGAGGTGAGAGTATGAAGTTTTTACATTTGGCAGATTTACATCTGGGAAAAACATTGGGGGATTTTGATCTGAAGGATGACCAGCGGTACATCCTGCAGCAGATTTTGGAAATTGCAGAGTCAAAGCAGGTGGATGCAGTTTTGATAGCCGGGGATGTGTTTGATAAGACGGTTCCAAGTGAAGGGGCAGTGCAAATTTTAGATGAATTTATCCGGGCGTTAGTCAAACATCATTTGCAGGTGTACATGATCAGCGGAAATCATGATTCGGATGAACGGTTGAATTTTGGAAGCAGCTTATTTGAAGCAAACGATGTGCACATTGCAGCAAAATATCAGGGGGAATTATTTCATTATGTGGCAGAGGATGCTTATGGGATGGTGCACATTTACCAGCTTCCGTTTGTGAAAGCATCCCAGGTGAAGCGTGCATTTCCTGATGCGAAGATCGAGACATATGAGGATGCCGTGCGGGAGGTGCTGGCACACGCAGAAATCGATCCGGCGCAGAGAAATATTCTGGTAGCACATCAGTTTGTGTCCGGAAAGGGGAAGGATCCAACGCTGGGAGGTTCCGAAGGTGCGCTGACACAGCATGTTGGAACGGTAGAGAAGATCGGGTATGACAGCTTCGGTGCATTTTGTTATGTGGCACTCGGACATATCCATTCTTCACAGAGTGTTGGTAGAGAGGAAGTGCGGTATGCAGGTTCGCCACTCAAATATTCCCTTTCAGAGGCTGGTTCGGTGAAGCAGATTCCTGGTGGCGTGCGTGAACGGGATGGCGCAAAGCAGGTGCCAATCGTGACAGTGGATGGAGAAGGCCAGGTGACGATCGAGCAGGAGAAGCTTGTTCCGATGCGGGATTTAGTCCATATCAGAGGAGCTTTTGCAGATATTGTAAAGGACGAGAATCTCATAGAAAATACGCAGGACTTTGTCTACGTGACGCTGACCGACGAGGACGTTATTCCGGATGCGATGCGAATCATGCGGCAGTATTATCCGAATACGATAAAGCTGGATTATGATAATTCCCGTACGCGGGAGCTTGCACATGTGGATGTGGTGCAGGCAACGCAGAGCCGGTCATATGAGGATCTGATTGCTGACTTTTATAAGCAGATGTATGGGGTGGAGATCAGCGAAGAGGAAATGAATATGATGAAGGACGTGGCAAAGGAGGTGGGAATCTATGAAGCCGACTAAATTGGTAATGCAGGCATTTGGTGCGTATGCGGAGCAGACAGAAATTGATTTCACGCAGTTTGAGGAGAAAGGTTTGTTTCTGATCTGTGGAGATACCGGGGCAGGAAAAACAACGATCTTTGATGCAATCAGCTATGCACTTTATGGCGAGGCAAGTGGAAGCTATCGCGATACAAAGAATCTGAAAAGCGAGTATGTGGATAAGAAAGTGGAGAGTTTTGTTGAATTTTATTTCACACATCAGGGCAAGGACTATCATGTGTGCAGAAAACCGAGCTTTAAATATACCAACCGAAATGGGAAGCCAGATGAACAGGCAGAAAAGGTGATTTTCTATCAGGCGGATGGAACAACGCTGGAAGGTGCTAAGAACGTTGATGGAACGAAAGAGAAGCCAGGAGCGATTCCACAACTTCTGAATATGGATGCGGGACAGTTTATGCAGGTTGCAATGATTGCACAGGGAGAATTCTGGAAGCTGTTAAATGCAAAGACGAACGAACGGACTGACATCCTGCGTACGATCTTCCAGACCGACGCCTATAAGAAACTGGAACAGAAATTGGAAAATCGCAAGAAGGTAAGTTATTTGGCACGTAAGGAAAAGGAGCAGAGTATTTCCCAGTCGTTCCGAGAGGTAAAGGTGGAGTCTGCCGGGATTTCGGGAGAAGCATCTGGAATCCTGGCAGAAAACTTGACGTTGACGGAGAATTCAGAGGAACAGCCGCTGTCCGTGGCGCAGCGCATCTGTAATTTGCAGGAGAAGCTGCAGGATAGCAAAGCGGTATGGAATATCGAGGAGATGCTTACGCTGTTGCAGGCAATTATTGAGGAAGATATGGAAAAAGCAGGCCAGAAGGAGAAAGCGCTTGCACAGGCAGAGGAGGAACTGCAGAATTTGCAGGGTACGCTTGTATCAGCGAAGGATAATAATGCGATATTGGAGCGGTACATACGGACGAAGGAAGAACAGCAGGTATTAGAAGCACAGAAGGAACCGTTTGTGCAGCGAAAGATACAGCTTGATCGCAGGAAGCAGGCAACCTATAAAGTAAAGCCGGAGTACGATGCGTGGATTGCCAAGGAACGTGAATGGGAACGGACAAAGCAACTTATCAATGAGGGAGAACAGGCACTTGCAGATTGTCAGATGCGTGCCGGCAAGGCAGATGCTAAGGTAAAAGATACGGAGATGTTGCGTCCCGAAGTGGAGCAATGCCAGAAGCTTGTCGATAAAGTGCGTGAGGAAGAGCCACGTTATAAAGAGCGGGAAACGTTGCAGCATGAACTTGGACAGATCCAGTTACAGCTTGCGGCACAGGAACAGCAGGAAGCGGCGCTTGGAACAGCCGAACAGACATTGCAGAAGCGGATTAGAGAGCTGCAGGAGCAGCAGGCAATGTGGAAGGAAGAACCACAACAGCTTGCGCAGGCGCAGGCAGCATATGACAAACAGCTGGACAGCCAGAGAAAAATGGAGGCCATTGCGAATAATCTGATTCCTGCATGGAAACGGAAACAACAGGAATTGGAGAAAGCCCAGAAACAATACCGGGAAAAGCAGGCAGCGTATGAGGCAGCGAAGGAGGCATATACGCATGTAGACAGACTGTATCGCGCAAATCTGGTAGGAATTCTGGCAAGTGATCTGGCAGAGGGTGAGCCGTGTCCGGTATGTGGAGCTACACATCATGAGAAACTTGCGACACTGGTCGAGACATCTGTGACAGAAGAACAATGCAAAGAATTAAAGGCGGCGGAAGAGGAAAAACTGGAAGCATTTAATCAGGAAACAGCCAGAGCTTCGTCTTTGCGGGCAGATGTGCAGGCAAAGGAGCAACAGATAAAAGAGGAGATACAGGGATGCGTGCTGCCAGAGTTTAGCGGTGGTGTTGAGGTATTAGAGGAACTGATCGTAATCTTCGAGCGGCAGCGAGCAATGCTGGTAGATGCAGTTGCACAAAGTGTGGAAAATCTGGAGCAGCTGCAACAAAACTGTGCAAAGCTTGGAGAAGTCGAAACAGAGCTTGTGCGTGCACAGGGGGCGGAAACGACACAGCTTGCAGAGCGGAGAAAGGCGCTTGCAGAGGAGAAACAAGCACTGGTAGCAAAGCAGGCATCTTCACAGGCAACCTTTACAGCGTTACAGACGTTGTCGTATCCGGATTGGAAATCAGCCAGCCTGGCAGGAAATCGTGCAATGACCCGCGTAACAGAGCTTCAGACCGCCATAGAGTCTGCAACGAAGGAGAAGAAAGCAGCAGATGAGGCGGTGGCACGCGTACAGGCATCCATTGCAACACAGAAGCAGGCACTTGAACAGCAAAAGACCGATGCACAGATGTTAAAACAGCGGTTGGATGGAAAGCTGTCTGCCAGTCAGTTTGCATCTGTCGAAGAGATGCAGGCACAGGTAGCAACGGATGCCGAGATACATGCAGAGGAAAAGAAACTGACGGACTATGACAAAAAGGTGACAGAGGTTACTGCCAGACTGGCACAGCTGGAACAGGAGCAGGATGCCAGACATCGCACGACAGTTGATCTTGAACAGTTACAGCAGGCATATACCGGGAAGCGTACACAGGTGGAAACACTTCGGACAGCATTGCAGGCCGTTATGTTCCGCATACAAAATAATCGGGAAAAACAGCAGAATATCCGTGTACAGCAGACCGCATATGAGAAGGCAAAACAGGAAAATGACACAAGCTACCGGTTGTACCATCTTGTATCCGGGCAGACCGGAAATGGAAGAATCACGTTTGAACAGTATATTCAGGCAGCAGGCTTTGACAGCATTCTTCAGGCGGCAAACCGGCATCTGCTTCCGATGAGTGACAACCAATTCCAGCTGTACCGGCAGACAAATTCTGTTGGAAAACAGACCAATACATTTCTGGATTTGGAGGTTCTGGATATCAATACCGGAAAACGCCGTCCGGTTGGAAATCTGTCAGGCGGTGAGAGCTTTAAAGCCTCATTATCGCTGGCACTTGGCTTGTCGGATACGATCGCGGAAAATCGAGGAGGTATCCAGATGGATGCACTGTTTGTTGATGAGGGATTTGGCACGTTGGATTCGAAGTCGCTTGAGGAGACAAAGGACGCGTTACTCAGCATGTCAGGAGAAAATAAACTGGTTGGTATTATCAGCCACCGGGATGAACTGATGGATATTCCGCAGAAGCTGCGTGTTACAAAGGGCAGAGGGGGCAGCCGGATTCAGATGGAGACAGCGGTTTAAGAGAAAATATAGAACCAATATAGAACCAGGGACAGATATTGAGATGGCAAAGTTGCCTGCTCAATTGTCTGTCCCTGTTTATGTGTTATGCTGATGCGGAAAATGCACGCATTTGTGCTGTGCATTTGACGACTGCTAATCAGAACGTAGGTTGTATCTGTTAATCAACGCAGAAAGGTAAGTTTAGCCGTGGAATTCGATCGTGTAATGGAACCTGGATTCAGTGTTTGCATCCAGTCTCTGCTCGCCTGGTTTCTCAGCCAAATCTCCGGTGAAATCCATGTTATCGGTACGTCCGAGCCAAGGCTCTAAGCAGACATACGGGCCATCCGGTTTTGACCAGATTCCGACGTATGGGAAGTCTGTGCAGGTAAGTGTGACAAATGGCTTCTTGTCCGCATCGACGAGTCCGACACTTGGAAGCTGTCCGTCCTCGAAGATCAGCGCGTCCTTGTCAAACAACGTATCTATAACAGGAACGTAGGCGTTACCGGCGTCGTTGAATGGATAACTCTTGCTCGTATCGGCAAGTCCGGAACCGGCTGCATCGAGCAGGAGATAGTGTCGTGGATTTGCATCCGGCAGGGCGATGGAATATTCGCTCCGCGCATGTCCCGGTGCAATCTGGAATCCCGGATGTCCGCCGATGGAATATAACATTTCATCGGAACCAAGATTTTTCACTGCCCATGTGACGTGCAGGAGACGTGGATTTTCTGCATCGAAGCGGTGTGAGATCAGCAATTCAAATTCAAATGGATAGATCGCTAGTGTCTCGTCCGAGTACACAAGCTTGTGTGTGATCGAATCCGCGGTTTTCGCAATGCAGGTGAATTCCGCATCGCGCGCGAAACCATGCTGTGTCTTCATGGTGTATGTATTCCCGTTGTATCGATAGGCACCGTCCTTTACCTTTCCGACAAATGGGAACAGCACCGGAGCGTGGCGGTTCCAGACTGCCGGATCGGCACACCAGATCCGTTCAAAGTCCTGTGCCTTATCGTAGACACTCGTAAGCTCGGCACCGTGGTCGGATACCGTAACTTTCAGATAATCATTTTCAATCGTATGTAACATGTGTGATACCTCCTAAAACAAATTCTCTTTCGTTAATATCTCGTCGACGATGCTTAATATCGTATTCAGTTCATAGCGAAAACGGTTTCTTGCATTCTCAAGAAACGGTGCATCATTATTTTTTACTTTTCCAAGCTCAAATGCGTCTGTTCCGTTATTTAATGCGAGCGTGACGATGCTCTGGTTAAATTCAACATTTGTATAGCCGTTTACAATGGCGTCTGCCTGTACGATATGCTCCATAAACTGCGGCGTCAGAACGTAGAAAGCAAGCTGTGGGTCAGATGTGTCAACCTTGAACTGCTGGTTGAACTGAGCATTTTCTGTCTCAATCGTATTCTGGTCGATGTTGAACAGATCGGCGGCGCCATTGACGATGCCGGAGAAAAATCCCTTCTCTTTGCGCGGATTTTTGCGCTCGCGGATGCGGACATAGCCATTTAACGGCTGGCGCAGTGCCAGATTGATGACGGGACCGCGGAACACCGTGTAATAGGACGTGGTTGTGTTGCCGTCGCTGTCGGTGCTTTCCTGCTCGACTTCGAGATGCAGGTCACAATAGGTGATCGGTACACCGCGATAAGTTCCGCTGATATAGTCGGAGCCGCTGGAACGATCGTAGTTTGGAAGAATGCTGCAATGCTCGAGAAAGTCTCTGTTAAAATACTGGTTTGGATTGTACTGCTCAATCGCGATGCGTTCTGCGAGGATTTCTCTGACAACGGATTGTCCGACCAGCTCCTTCATCTTATTCTTCTGATCGCTCAGATGTTCAAGATATTTCGCGGAAAGGATGAACGCAACGATACCGACCAGAATGATGCAGATGCCAAGTGCAGTATTGCCCGACTGGATCGTCGAGATCCCAGCCATAATGATTCCCATGGCAATGAAAAATAAAATGGGAGTCAGGATTAATCCACCCCGTTGTCTTTTCTGGTTGGATGCAATCTGGGATAGAAGCTGTTTATCATCTGAATTTGCCATAGTATGTAATATACCTCCATTCGTCTAAAATAAATTATCCTTCGTCAGAATCTCATCGATGATGCTCAGGATATTCTGGAATTCATCGCGGAACCGCAATCTGGTTTCATCCAGACGGGATTTGCTCCAAAGTGTCTTTGTGAGTTCGAAAGAATTTTTCCCGTTATTCAGTGCCAGCGTGACTCTGCTGTTCTCAAATGCAATCTTCGTGTAGCCGTCGACCTTCTCATCTGCAGCAACAATATGTTCCATGAATTGTGGCGTGAGAATATAGAAGGCAAGCTCGTCATCGGAAGTGATTACCTTGAACTGCTGGTTGAAGGGATCGCTCTCCATCTCAACCTTGTTCTGGCTCATGACGAGAAATTCTGCCGCACCGCTGACGATGCCGGAGAGAAAGCCATTTTCTTTGCGTGGTAACGCGTTCTTTTCCGCCCGTTTTTATCCCGGTAGGTATCCTTGTACTGCAGATGCAGATCGCAGAAAGTAAATGGAACACCACGATAAGTGCCGGACACATAATCGGAGCCGGAGATACGATCGTAGTCTGGAAGAATGTTGCAGTTTTTCACGAAGTCCGGGTTGATATACTCATTTGGTGCGTATTTTTCAACCTGTACCTTCTCTGCAAGCACGCCCTTGACAAGGTATTCGCCGGTTAGAGATTTGATTTTCCGTTCCAATGCATTTACAGACTTTCCGAGTACGACCAGAAATGGGATACAGAGCAGACCAAGGATTACGAAGAAGATTCCTTTCCCTATATTTCTGTCCCAATTTGCAAAGCCCCAGAAAATCGCAGCAGGCATGGCAATAAATAGAAGTGGATGAATAAAGTTCAGAAATTTAATCATCCGCTGTTTGCTGGAAATCTGTGATATAATCTGTGAATCAGATAGATTTGAATCCATAATGTACACCCCCACTTATTTTGTAATATTTTGCATTATTATACATGGAAAAAACGATGAATGCAATGGAACTGACCGGTCGGATGCTGTATTATTTTTTGTTCTGCCTGTAATTATGTTTGCGTTGATGGTTATTCGGTTGTATTATGTAATTTGGATTGTAAAATATGTAGAAATATAAGAGATGTTTGAGATGGAGATGATGATAGATGACAATGGATGAATTACAGCCGGGGCAGAGTGCTTATATCACGGCGGTCGGCGGAGAAGGTGCCTTGCGGCATCATCTTCTGGATATGGGACTGACGCCGGGAACGGAAGTCACTCTGCAGAAGATTGCACCGATGGGTGACCCGGTACAGATGAAGGTGCGCGGATATGAGCTTACGCTGCGCTTGAGTGAGGCACAGAAAATAGATGTGGATCATGTGCATGAAAAGGAAGCGGAGGCGCCAAAACAGAATGTGCGTTATGAGTCGATTGAACACCCGGGAGTTGGTGAGTTAGGACAGGCGGATCCTACCCATATACATGATGAGAAGACGGCTGTTCCAAAGGGCGGTAAGCTGACATTTGCGCTTGCCGGCAATCAGAACTGTGGCAAGACGACACTGTTTAACCAGCTGACCGGCGCCAATCAGCATGTCGGGAATTTCCCCGGTGTGACGGTTGACCGGAAGGATGGTACGATCCGGAATCATCCGGAGGCAACAGTGACAGATCTGCCTGGTATATATTCGCTTTCCCCGTATTCAAGCGAGGAGATTGTGACGCGGGAATTCCTGATTGAGGGTAAGCCAAGCGGCATAATCAATATTGTGGATGCGTCGAACTTAGAACGGAATCTGTGTCTGACGATGCAGCTCATGGAGCTTGGAATCCCGATGGTGCTTGCGCTGAATATGATGGATGAGGTGCGGGCGAATGGCGGTACGATTCGTGTCAATGAGCTCGAGCAGATACTTGGAATTCCGGTGGTGCCGATCTCGGCTGCGAAGAATGAAGGTATCGACGAACTGGTAAGCCATGCCATGCATGTGGCAAGATACCATGAACCGCCGGGAAGAATTGATTTCTGCCCGGACAGTAAGGATGACAAAGATCCGGTTGGAGCGGTACATCGCTGTATCCATGCGGTTGCGCATATGATTGAAAATGATGCGAAGGAAGCCGATCTTCCTGTGCGGTTTGCTGCAACAAAGCTGATCGAGAAGGATACACCGATCGAGGATGCACTGCAGCTTGCAGAAGATAAGAAGGAAGCATTTGAGCAGATCGTGTCAGTTATGGAGAAGGAAACCGGGCTTGACCGGGAAGCTGCAATTGCCGATATGCGGTTTCAGTTTATCGGGACATTGTGCGAGAAGACGGTTGTGCGTCCGCATGAGAGTAAAGAACACCGGAGAAGCGTAAAGATAGATAAGCTTCTGACAGGAAAATATACAGCGATTCCGTGCTTCATCGGGATTATGGCGATTGTTTTTGCTATGACCTTCAGCCTGCTTGGTGCGTGGTTGTCCGATGTGATGGCACTTGGTGTTGATGCGGCCATTGGATGGATCGACAAGGGACTTATCGCTGCACAGATCAACCCGGTGGTACGTTCTCTTGTGGTGGATGGTATCTGTCAGGGTGTCGGAAGTGTCATCAGTTTTCTGCCAACGATCGTGATCCTGTTTTTCTTCCTGTCGATTCTGGAGGATACGGGCTATATGGCGCGGGTTGCATTTGTCATGGATAAACCGCTTCGTAAGATCGGATTATCGGGCAGAAGCTTCGTGCCGATGCTGATTGGATTTGGATGCTCCGTGCCTGCAATCATGGCGACACGGACACTCTCAAGTGAACGTGACCGGAAGATGACGATCCTGCTGACACCGTTTATGAGCTGTAGTGCGAAGTTGCCGATCTACACACTTATGATCAGTGCATTTGTGCAGCGGCAGTATCGCGTGTTTGCGATGGTCGGACTCTATCTGATTGGAATCGTGTGTGCAGTGATCTACGCACTGATTCTGAAGGTAACGAAATTCAAGGGTGAGCCGGTTCCTTTCGTGATGGAATTGCCGAACTACCGGCTGCCGTCTGCAAAAAGCGTGCTGCATTTAATATGGGAGAAGGCAAAGGGATTTATCCAGAAAGCATTTACGATTATCTTCCTTGCCTCGATCATTATCTGGTTCCTGCAGACCTTCGATCTGCGGTTCAATGTGGCTGCATCGGCAGACCAGAGTATGCTTGCCTTAATCGGAAGCCTGATTGCTCCAATCTTCAAGCCGCTTGGATTCGGGGACTGGAGAGTATCAACGGCGCTGATCACAGGATTTACTGCAAAAGAGAGTGTGGTATCGACGCTTACGGTTCTGCTCGGTGGTGATGTAACGAGCGTGGCAACGTTATTCACTCCGTTTACGGCAATGGTATTCCTGATCTTTACGCTGCTTTATACACCATGTGTGGCTGCGATTGCTACTGTGAAGCGGGAAATGGGCGGCACGAAAGCAGCAGTGATCACGGTTATTGCGCAGTGTCTTATCGCATGGGTTGTTGCATTCTTAGTCCATGCAGTTGGACTGGCATTTGGTATTGCGTAATTCCTCCGGGCATTTGTACATACAAAGCGGAAATGCTTCCATGTGGGAAATGCGCTGTTAACCGGCTGGGAAAATCGTAATTGATAAATAATATCAAAAAAAACGCTTGACATTCATTTTCGATAGGACTAGTATGTCGGTAAACAAAGAGCAAATGCTGAGAACAGAACAAGGTTTTCGAAAGGAAATACTTCAGAGAGCTGTCGGCTGGTGTGAGACAGTGTAGGATTTCGGGAATTATCCTCTGCGAGCAGTGCACTGAATTCCAAGATGGACATTAGGTGTCACCGGTTTTCTACCGTTACATAGAAGCTTATTTCACAGATGACATGTTGAGATGATGCAAAAGTTGCAAATATATCGATATGCGGTCTGTAAGATGAGAATGAGTGGTCGCATATGCGACAAATAAAGTGGTAACGCGGAAGTTTAAACCTTCGTCTTTATATAAGACGGAGGTATTTTTTATGCTTTTACTCTTTGCAAATATTTAGAAGGGAGCCGCCGTGTGGCGGGTGAGGAAGTATGAATGGTTTAGTAATTGTTTTAATCGGAATTGTAGTGTTGTTCGCAGGCTATCTTTTCTATGGCAGATGGCTTGCAAAGAAATGGGGACTTGATCCGAAGGCTGAAACTCCGGCAGTGAAGTACGAGGATGGAGAGGATTTTGTTCCATCATCCAAATTCACAGTATTTTCACATCAGTTTTCATCCATCGCAGGTGCAGGTCCTGTAACCGGACCAATCCTTGCATCTGTATTTGGCTGGGTGCCGGTATTGCTCTGGCTGTTGATCGGTGGATTGTTCTTCGGAGCCGTACAGGATTTCGGAGCCTTGTATGCATCCGTGAAGAATGAAGGAAAATCGATGGGTATGATCATCGAGAAGTATATCGGTAAGGTCGGAAGAAAGCTCTTCATGCTGTTTTGCTGGTTGTTCACATTGCTTGTCATCGCAGCATTTACGGATATGGTAGCCGGAACCTTTGTTGGTAAGGGTGTTGCAGATATGGCGAAGGAGACAAGCTATGCAAATGCATCTGCCGCTTCTATCTCTATGTTGTTTATCGTAGCAGCAATCGTATTTGGTGTAATTCAGAAACATGTAAAGAATATGAATGAGGGCGTCAGAGCTGTCATTGCAATCGCACTTTTGGTAGGTATGTTTGCGCTTGGTATGCATCTTCCTTGGTATGCTACAAAGAGTGCATGGATCTACATTGTTATGGCATATCTGTTCCTTGCATCGGTTATGCCAATGTGGTTACTGATGCAGCCACGTGATTACATGACGACATTCATGCTGCTTGGCATGATCATCGGTGCGGTTGTCGGTGTTGTCGTAGCACATCCAACGATGCAGCTCAATGCATATAACGGATTTAATGTCGGTGGAAATTATCTGTTCCCAACATTGTTTGTAACAATTGCCTGTGGTGCGGTTTCAGGATTCCACAGTCTGGTATCTTCCGGCACATCATCGAAGACGATCCGCAACGAGAAGGATATGCCGATGGTTGGTTATGGTGCCATGATTGTAGAGTCCTTGCTTGGTATCATCGCGTTGGTTGTTGTTGGTGCTGTTGCAGTCAATGGTACGAAACCGGATGGAACTCCATTTGCAATCTTCTCCAGTGGTGTTGCGGGATTCCTTGAGAAGCTTGGTCTTCCGGTTCAGCTCGCAACTGTATTTATGACAATGTGTGTATCTGCACTTGCACTGACATCGCTTGATTCGGTTGCACGTATCGGACGTATGTCTTTCCAGGAGCTGTTCCTCGGCGATACAACCGATACATCAAAGATGCCTGTATGGCAGAAAATTTTGACTAACAAATATTTCGCAACTGTGGTAACATTATTCTTTGGATATTTACTGACACTTGGTGGATATACTAATGTATGGCCTTTGTTTGGTTCTGCAAATCAGTTACTTGCAGCACTTGTCCTGATCGCTCTTGCAGTATTCTTGAAGACAACCGGAAGAACCGGATGGACACTGTATGCGCCAATGTTCATCATGCTTGCCGTAACATTTACTGCATTGGTACAGAAGACAATCGCACTTGTAAAGAACATCGCCGGTGGGAATGCAACGATGCTCGTCGATGGACTGCAGTTTATCGTCGCAATCCTGTTGATGGTACTTGGTGTGCTGGTAGCATTTAGTTGTTTGAAGAAACTGTTCACGAAGAAAGCAGAGGCTGAAAATTAGGAGAATTGCGAATTAAGAAAGTGTAAGCATATATTTCAATATGATTCATTTCATATACAATGTATTGAAACTAAGAAGTTCTAAATGTTCTTGGTTTATATTTAGAAATTATACGCCACCGCCGCCGATTCGACATCCATGTCTCAGCGGCGGCTTGTTTGAACATCGTGTTCAAACATGGCTGCGATTGATTACAGAACATTAAGAACTTCTAAGATTCAAACATATCGTATATTAAAATGAATCAATATTGAAATATATGATTTACATTTTCTTTCTTGTTTCGCAATGACAAATTTTTAATTTTGGAAGGAGATACAGGATGTGTACAGCAGCGACGTATAAGACGAAGAATTTTTATTTTGGACGGACGCTTGATTATGAGTTTTCGTATGGCGATGAGGTGACGGTGACGCCGAGAAATTATAGTTTCAAGTTTCGGCATATGGGCGAGAGAAAGTCGCACTACGCGATGATTGGTATGGCGTATGTGGCAGATGATTACCCGCTCTACTATGATGCCGTAAATGAGAAGGGGCTTGGTATGGCAGGCTTGAATTTCGTTGGAAATGCGAAGTATCAGGACGTGCAGGCAGGTCGTGAGAATGTGGCACAGTTTGAGTTTATTCCATGGATTTTAAGTCAGTGTGCAACAGTGTCTGAAGCACGCAAAGCGTTAGAAAAGATGAATCTCGTTGGAACGCCGTATAGTGAGAAGCTGCCATGTGCATCGCTGCATTGGATGATTGCAGATAAGGATGACGCAATTGTGGTAGAATGTGTGGAGGATGGCTTGCATGTCTATGACAATCCGGTCGGAGTGCTGACCAACAATCCGCCATTTCCGGTGCAGATGTTCATGCTGAACAATTACATGCATGTATCACCAAGCCAGCCGGAAAATCACTTTGCCAGAGAGCTTCCGCTTGCTACGTATAGCCGTGGGATGGGGGGACTTGGACTTCCAGGTGATCTTTCGTCGGCGTCGCGGTTTGCGAAGGTCGCATTTACGAAGATGCATGCCATCTCCGGAGAGTCAGAGGCGGAGAGCGTGAGCCAGTTCTTCCATATCTTAGGTTCCGTAGAGCAGCAGCGTGGCTGTTGTGAGGTGGAACCTGGGAAGTATGAGATTACGATTTATATGTCTTGTGTCAATGCGGACAAGGGAATCTATTATTATACAACTTATGAGAATCATCAGATACAGGCGGTGGATATGCACCGGGAGAATCTGGATGGAGATACACTTCGACGGTATCCGCTGATCAACGAAGAGCAGATTCATGTGGTGAATTAGTAGTCAATAGTTATGGTTACAGAAATGATTATATTTTTGGGTAACTAGAGTTTGAGGCAGTCGATGAGAGTCGGCTGCCTTTTTTATGTTAGTTTGAGTGGTAAATTGGGGGAAAAGTTGTGAAATCGGGAAAATCCCCCAAATTAAAAAAAGGGTTGACAGCAGACAGTTTATACGCTAACATAACGGTGTTATGCGAGGAGCCGCCCACAGGCGAAGCCTGTATTAGGATGGATGCGACGACCTGCCGCATCACGAAGTGATGGGGCGATACCCGAGGAGTCTGATACAGGCAAAGCCTGTATCAGGATGGAACGAAAAGGAGCAAGAAAAGTGGAAAAGGAAACAAGGGAGTTGCTGTTGGCGAGTGCCAAGCAGGAATTCTTGGAAAAAGGATATCAGGGAGCCTCGCTTCGATCAATCTGTAAGAATGCCGGGGTGACAACCGGTGCGTTGTATTTCTTCTTTCAGGATAAGGAAGATTTGTTTGCGGCAATTGTGGAGCCGGTTTTGGAGAAGCTAAAACATATGCTGCAACAGCATATGCGTCAGGAACTCATGGAACTGCAACAGCTTCCAGATGCAAGGGAAGATAACATGCAGGATGATATGTTTGCAAGCGCGCAGATTATTCATCTTCTATATGCGAACTATGATATGTTTACCTTGATTTTGACGAAGAGCCAGGGGTCTCGGTTTGAAACATGTATCGATCAGTTTGTTGAGATACTGGAACAGGGATATCGCGTATTTGCAGATGAACAGGCAAAGCAGATGGGGATAGATCCGCCGGATGCCTATACGATCCATTGGGTCTCTCATGTACAGATCAATGCATTTACCCATTTGCTGCTGCATGAGAGAGATGAGCAGAAAGCGCTACAGCACATGGAACACGTCCTGCCGTATCTGGTTGGCGGCTGGTACGCAATGTTCCAAACCAAATAAAGTAAATGAGCTATGCCATGCATAGCTTTTTATAAGCCTAGAACATAACAGCGTTATGCAAGGGCAAGATAATTCAAATACATACAGGGATTATCGATATAGGCGAATCTGTCGTTGGAGGCGGATGATTATGTAGATGAAGCAGTTCCTATCTACCAATTCGTGCGCAGACCATTGGAACACGCCAGCACTTAACGAGCTGCACCGAAAGCATGTAGGTGCAGAGAGATTAGTGCCTGTTGCGTGTGGAAGTGAGCGAGAGCGCGTCTGCGCAGAATTGAGTAGGAGGAACTGCTTCGAAAAAAGGAGGACAAAGAAGATGTATGTAGAGGTATCAGATGTGAAGAAAAGCTACGGTGAGGGTGGCAGTTATATGCAGGTATTGAAAGGCGTGTCGGTTGGTGTCGAGAAGGGAAAGATGTGCGTGATTCAGGGAACGAGTGGTTCCGGTAAATCCACATTGTTAAACTGTATCGGTGGACTGGATGTGGTAGATTCCGGTTCGATTCAGGTCGACGGACAGGAGATGGTAGGCCTTAAGATGGATGCGCTCTCCGATTATCGTAGAGATTATCTCGGATTCATCTTCCAGTTTTACAATCTGGTTCCGAACCTTACGGTGCGCGAGAATATTCAGGTATGCGAGTATCTGACGGATCAGCCGTTGGATATGGATGAGCTTCTGGAGGTGCTTGGACTCACCGAGCATCAGAACAAATTTCCATCCCAGTTGTCCGGTGGTCAGCAGCAGCGTTGTGCGATTGCCCGTGCACTCATCAAGAATCCGAAGCTTCTGCTCTGCGATGAGCCAACCGGAGCGCTGGATTCGAGGACTTCCCGTGACATCCTCATTTTGTTAGAGAAGATCAATGCGCAGTATGGTACAACGATGATCATCGTCACACACAACAATGCAATCAAGGATATGGTTGATCAGGTGATCGTCCTGAAGGACGGACAGATTAAGAAGAATTACTGCAACGAGAAGAAGGTGCCGGCAGCGGAATTGGAGGATTTGTAAGATGCAGAAAGTATTACGCAAAAGAATTTTCAGGGATTTCAAAGAGAACCTGCCGCGTTATCTGGCACTCGCATTTTTGCTGATTCTCAGCATGTATATGGTTGTGAGTATTGTTGGAGCAGCAGAGACAGTTATGCGTGGCACAACAACCGAGGCGAAGAAGCAGAACGTCGAAGATGGTCAGTTTTCCCTCTTTGTTCCGATAAAGGAGAGTGAGTGGGACGCATTGACGGATAAGGGAATTACATTGGAGAAAATGTTTTTCTTAGATTATGATGTCGATGGGGATAAGACACTTCGTGTGTTCAAGAATCGTACCAAAATCGACACGATTGCGATTCATGCGGGCAAGCTCGCACAGGCAGACGATGAGCTTGTGCTTGAGCGGCAATATGCGGAGAAAAACGATATACACGTAGGAGATACAATTGTTCTTGGTGACCGTACATATAAAGTAAGCGGTATCGGTACGGTGCCGGATTACGACAGTCCATTGAAATCACTCGGCGACACAGTCTGTGACAGTCTGAACTTCGGTCTGGCATTTGTGACAGATGAGGCGTACACGATACTTCAGAAGGAAGGCAAGAGTGAGAAGTCCGAGGAATATTATTATGCATACAAGTTAAATGATGCGATGACCGATGACGAATTAAAGGCAGAGTTAAAGCAGCTTTCTTTCTCCTCCGACGATGTGGATGATGCGTATTTTCAGGAGTATTGGGACCGGACGCTCGGCAGGGAAGAGGAATTTCGTGATGGAATTAACGAGCTTGCCGATGGGGCAAAGGAGCTTGCGGATGGATTGTCAGAGCTGACAGACAATAATCACGATCTCCAAAAAGCATCCGACCAGATATTTGCAGCCTATCTCGAACAGGCAAACAGTAAGCTCTCTGCCTACGGAGTTGAGATTTTGACCGCAGATAATTTCGAGGAAGTATTAGATAAGCAGATTCGGTCCACAAACAATGCAATGCTGCAGCTTGGGCTTGTGAATGCGAAGAGCGAATTGCAGAAGCTGAAAGCATTTTCGGATGGTATCTATGAATATACAGATGGTACTGCGGACGCAGCCGACGGTGCAGCTGATGTACAGGATGGCGTGCAGGAATTAAAGGATGAGACAGAGAATATGCTCGATGAGATATTCAATGCTGATGCGAATAATCTGCTGTCCTTCGTAACTGCAGAGGACAATGTGCGTATCCATGCAGCCAGTGATGATGTGGAGATGAACAATACAATCGGTATGATTGCTGGCGTTTTGCTCCTGGTGCTGATTGCTTATGTGCTTTCTGTATTCGTGGTACATTCCATCGATCAGGAGAGCGCTGTGATCGGAGCCCTCTATGCACTCGGTGTAAAGCGAAAGGATCTGATGAGGCATTACATCCTGCTTCCGACCTTGATTTCCCTGATCGGAGGTGCAATTGGAACAGCACTCGCTTACACAAAGATTGGCGTGCGGTACCAGATGCAGGATACATATTATTATTATTCCCTGCCGGATATAGCGGTACAGATACGGCCATATACAATCGTATATGGTGTTGCAATTCCGCCAATCATATGTCTGGTCGTGACAAGTCTTGTTATCCGCAAGCGCCTGTCCCGTCCAGTATTGACATTGCTTAAAAATGAGCAGAAGGCTGCAAAGGGCAAGGATGTGAAGCTTGGCAACATGAAGTTTATGAAACTGTTCCGTATCCGCCAGATCCTGCGTGAGAGACGGACTGCACTTACCGTTGTATTCGGTATGTTTGTCAGTATCCTGCTGCTCGTTATGTCAATGGAAATCTATGTATACTGTCGTGCTGTACAGGATGATTATGTCGCAGATACAAAATTTGAATATATGTATACCTATAAATATCCGGGCGAGGAAGTGCCGGATGGTGGCTATGAAGCTTATGCCAAGACGTTGAAGAAGGAAATCTATGGATATAACTTCGATGTAACGGTGCTTGGCATCAAGGAGAACAATCCGTTCTTTGATGTGACACTTTCCGATTCGGCAGACAAGGTAGCAATCAGCTCATCCATTTCCTATAAATACGGACTGAAAAAAGGAGATGTGATTACTCTGAAAGACGAGGAAAATGAAAAGATTTATGCATTTGAGATTGAAGCAGTGACACAGTATGCGCCAAGCTTCATGGTGTTCTTTCCATATGATAAGGCACTTGACTTGTTCGGTGAGCAGGATGATTATTATAATGTCGTATTTGCCGATCATGATCTGGGTGTGGAAAGTGGACGTCTGTATTCGACGATGACACGTGACGATGTGAAGAAAGCAGCCGGAATCTTCTCTGACCAGATGCGTTCGATGATTATTACGATCGGCGCGGTATCTGCCCTGATCTTTGCGATTGTCCTGTATCTGATGATGAAGGTTATGATCGATCGTTCTTCGTTCAGCATTGCGCTGATCAAGATCTTCGGTTACCGGAATAAGGAAGTCAAGAAGATGTATTTAGATGGAAACTTCTATATCGTTTTGATCGGTGCACTTGTTTCGGTTCCGCTTGCGAAGGTACTGCTTGATGCGGTGTATGAGCCGCAGTTCGTACCGAATATCGCGTGTGGTGTCGACAAGTCCTTTACGGCATGGCTGTATCTGGCGATGTTCGTAGGTGTGCTTGTATTGTATTTCATTATCAATCATTTACTTGTGCGGAAAATCAAGCAGATGTTACCGGCTGAAGTGCTTAAAAATCGCGAGTAAAATGAGAAAAAAACGCATGTATTTCCATTGAGAAGCATGCGTTTTTTTGGTACAATATACATATCTGGATTATGATACGAAAGGGGATTATGACATGGGATTTTTAGAAGGTAAAGTAGCAATTATCACAGGTGGCGGACGCGCGGTATTAAGCGACGGAAGCTGCGGTTCAATCGGATATGGAATCGCAACTGCCTATGCGAAGGAAGGCGCGAACCTTGTCCTGACCGGACGGAACGTGCAGAAGCTAGACGATGCAAAAGAAGAAATCGAACGCAAATACGGCGTGAAGGTGCTTCCGGTACAGGCAGATGTAAGCGCCGGCTCCGATAATGAGGCAGTCGTGGCAAATGTTGTAAAGCAGACAATTGATACATTTGGAAGAATTGATGTACTGATCAACAACGCGCAGGCTTCTGCTTCCGGTGTGACGATCGCGGATCACACGACCGCACAGTTTGACCTTGCGATTTATTCCGGATTGTATGCAGCATTTTATTATATGAAAGCATGCTATCCATATCTGAAGGAGACGAAGGGCTCCGTGATCAATTTCGCATCGGGTGCAGGCTTGTTCGGAAATTTCGGACAGTGCGCTTACGCTGCAGCGAAGGAAGGCATCCGTGGACTGACAAGAGTCGCAGCAACCGAGTGGGCTGCCGATGGCATCAATGCGAATGTCGTATGTCCGCTTGCATGGACCGCACAGCTTGAGAACTTTGAGAAGGCATATCCGGACGCATTTAAGGCGAATGTCCACACACCGCCGATGGGACATTTCGGGGATGTAGAAAAGGAAATCGGCCGTGTTTGCGTACAGCTTGCGTCACCGGATTTCAAGTATATGAGCGGTGAGACACTGACATTAGAGGGCGCGCTTGGTCAGAGACCATAAGCGGTTCAAAAAAGTAAAATAGAAATTGATAGTTGCCACATAATTCGCTATGATTTGTCATTGAAGAAACGAGTTCCAACGAGGAGTTAAGTATGAGACGATGTGCAGATCACAAGCGAATCATTGTGGCAATTTTAATTGCAACCTTAAGTATTCTGTGTGCAGTATCTTAGATCTTTTCCAGGGTATCGGTACGATGTTTGCGCAGTCACCACAGATTGCAATTGCGCGTGCGATGGGACTTGATGCCGGTTCTTCGGCAGCCGTTTCCATCATTGGCGGTGCGGATGGACCGATGGTGCTTTTTGCTTCGTTGAAGCTGGCACCGGAGCTTTTCGTGCCGATCTCGATTGTCGCGTATCTGTACTTAAGTCTTACTTATGGTGGCTATCCATACCTGATCAAACTCCTGATCCCAAAAGAAATGCGGGGAAAGCAGATTCCGAAGGAGAAGAAAGTGAGCAAGATCCGTCCAAAGGAGAAGATTGTATTTGCAGTCATTACAAATGCGCTGCTTTGCCTGTTGTTCCCGGTTGCGGCACCGCTGTTTTTGAGCTTCTTCGTGGGAATCGTAATCCGTGAGACCGGAATCTCTGCGTACATCAAGATGATCGGAGAAAATTTCCTGTATTTTGCAACGTTCTTCTTAGGGTTGATGCTTGGAGTTCTGTGTGATGCAAGCACGCTTTTGGATGCAACGGTTGTGAAGCTTCTGATCCTCGGTATGCTGTCGTTATTGCTGTCCGGAATCGGTGGTATCATTGGCGGCTATGTTGTATATTTCTTCAAGAAAGGAAAGTTCAATCCGACGGTCGGCATCGCAGGTGTGTCGTGTGTGCCGTCTACGGCGAAGGTTGCACAGAAGGCTGCTGCAAAGGCAAATCCGGCAGCATTTATTCTGGATTATGCTCTCGGCGCGAATATCTGCGGCGTTATCACAACGGCAATCCTGACCGGTATCTATATTACGTTACTTAGTTAAATCAAAATCCCCTTCTGTGCCGGAAGCAAGCGAAATATGCTCTGGTGCGGAGGGGATTATTTGGTTGAGATTGAGTTTTGTTTGACATAAAATATGATACATAATAGAATTGGTTTAAGAGATAAAAAGAGGTTAACAAATCGGTATTTTTAGAACTAAGGAGGAATTTATGAAAAAGATACTAGTAACAGGGGGAACAACTTTTGTAAGTAAGTATGCAGCTGAATATTTTGTGAATATGGGCTATGAAGTATATGTACTTAACAGAAATACTAAGTCACAAGTTCGGGGAGTAAAACTCATTGAAGGCGATAGACATAATTTGAATGGTATATTGAAAAACCTCTCTTTTGATGTTGTGGCTGATATAACAGCTTATAACGAAAAAGACATTATTGATTTTGTTAAGGAATTAGGTTCTTATGGACAGTACATTATGATTAGTTCAAGTGCTGTGTATCCAGAGTATGGAGTTCAACCATTTCTTGAAGAATCAGAAAAAGCCGCAAATATCTTTTGGGGTACATATGGAACTGATAAAATAGCAGCTGAAAAGGCATTACTTGAAAGAGTGAAAGATGCGTATATATTAAGACCGCCATACCTATATGGACCTATGAATAACGTTTATAGAGAGGCGTTTGTATTTGATTGTGCCTTAGCAGATAGAAAATTCTATTTACCAAAGGATGGAGATATGAAATTACAATTTTTCCATGTGAAAGATTTGTGCAGGTTGATGGAAGTGATTATAAAGGAAAAACCAGAGGAGCATATTTTAAATGTTGGTAATGCTGAAGCAGTATCTATAAAAGAGTGGGTTACAAAATGTTACGAGAGTTTAGGAAAAAAGCCGACTTTTGTAAATGTCTATGAGGAAATTGAACAGAGAAATTATTTTAGTTTTTACAACTATGAGTACTATTTGGATGTGTCTCGTCAAGGCGAGATATTCTCGGAAACTACAACTTTAGAAGATGGATTGAAGGATGCAGCTGAATGGTATCTTGAACATAACACTGAAGTTAATAAGAAACCATATTTTGAGTTTATTGATGAAAACTTAGTGGAAAGTTAAATTCCAGTTTATAGAGTTAAAAAATATAAGTTAAGGAGGCATGTATTATGAAAAAAGTAATCTATCTGCTTGTATTATGTATGGTGCTGGGAATGGCTGGATGTGGAACGAATCAAGAAAATAAAGAACCTGTGTCTGGAAATGTGTCCGTAGAAACAGAAAATAAAGAAAATGATGATGTAGTACAAAATGAGCAAATAGCAGATACTGGCTCATATCCTCCATGTGTTATGGTTGATGGTGTTATATATAAAGACACAGGATATGTAGCGTCAATGCCTGGTTGTGGAACAATGGATGGAGAAATTGTGTCAACAGTGGCAGGGACAGAGTTACCATCTGAAAATAATCAATCAAATTTCGGAAGCGGATATCATTATCAAAGGAGTTCTGAAGGTCAGCTCATAGTAGTCATTGATGACGAACGAATCATATTTAGAGATATTGAAAAAGATGATACGTCTATTCCAATAGAGGTTATCAATTTTAATGCAAAAGTAAAAGAAATTATCGATGATGGAGAACTTCTTGTAACGCATGTGAGTACAGCTGAAGGCTTTTGTCAGATGAATGATGGAGAGTATTATGTATCGGCAGAAAATTTAGCGGAAGATGTTCAGGTGGGAGATATCGTTACAATATGGTTTAATGGAATGATTAAAGAAACATACCCTGCTCAATTGGGGGTAGTTTATAGAATCATTAAAACACAATAATTAGTCAGATTCCAGCTTATGGGGATAAAACTTAGAGAATACAAAACGACTGAATATGAGCAATTGAAGCAATTATTTTATAATACGGTACATATTGTAAATGCAAAGGATTATACAGAAAGAACAGGAAGTTGATATGATAAAAATTGTGTGGTCAATAAATGATATAAATAAATATCAAACAGGAA